>Ga0364909_10025_pt1 | contig 21045 bp, 26 predicted proteins | sample SorcelJu500001C3_3_FD_206966 | JGI IMG/M metagenome (GOLD analysis project Ga0364909, IMG submission 206966) | Enriched cells from Trout Bog Lake Hypolimnion, Wisconsin, USA - BchlTB.June25.5000.01.C3 | ecosystem: Environmental > Aquatic > Freshwater > Lake > Hypolimnion/Profundal zone | place... | reverse complement strand
AGCCTGTCCATGTTCTCAGCTATCCCGAAGGCCCGTATGTCATCTCCGATATCGATTTGATCATGATTGCCTCTAAAAAGGAAGCAGATGAGGTCTTGCAGGATGAGGAGCTGGGTGAACTGACCGCTGTCGATAAAGTCGTGATCGAAGAGATCAACAAGAAGTTCCGGCAGTCGGTGAATCACTCTAAATTCAACCTGGTCGCTCACGGGCCTGCCAACTGCTTTTCGCAATCAAAAGTTTCTCATATCCATTTCCCTGCCATCCTTTATTTTCCGACGGGGGAGATGAAGCAAATTGAGGCATTAACTCCTTTTTTAAGCGCGCTTGAAAAACTCAAAGGAAAGGGGTACCGGACACCCTTAAACCCAAAATGGAATTTATGCGAAAATATTTTATCGCTATCTTCTTTATAATCGGCCCTCTTTTTGCCGAATCATCGATCGATTGGATCGAACCGCCAAAAACCGACTATCATCAAATTATCGGATCCCAAGCAAAAGAAATAGACACCCTTAACCGGCTCGTCGAGGCGTATCACGGCATTTGCAAATGCTTATTGACCAAAAGAATCGAAAAACTGGAAGAGATTTCGGCTTTTTTAGCGCAATTGATGCAAGATGAAACATTCGCTCCCTGCAAATCGACTCTGAATTTGTTAAACGAGTTAGTCACAAAAAAAGGGAATTACCTCAAAAAATTAACCCAATTGCCTTCCGATGAGGAAATAGAGGCCTACCACTGCGACACCTCCTATTTAGGCGATTCTAACTATCAAGCGATGATTTTAAGAAAAGATCTTAACTTTTCTTTGAAAATGAGGGAATTTTGGGGAGCGTTCTGGCTGGAGACTGTGGATCCCTGCCACCGCCGGCTCGGCAATCACTATCATCACTGGTTAAACACAAACCCCTCTTCCAAAACTTATTTTGCGTTTTTCCTTTGGCTCGAAAAGAAAAAAATTGACACCCATATCCCTGTCGTGCGCTATTTTGATGATCAGGAGCTGGAGGATTGCCGCCTTTCCGTCTTGAACGGGCGGCTGATGAAGAAACTGGCGCCCTTGACAACTCAGACAAATGTGCGGAACTTATTTGTCATCGATCTAAAGAAAGAGCTTTTTTTGGCTGCCCGGGAAGAGGGGGTGTGGCATACCTCCTTGAGCCGGGGCAGGCCGGTATTGGCTTCCGGCTTGCTCGATGTCGAAAACGGGATCGTCACACGTGTGGCCTTTGAAAGCGGGCACTACCTGCCGGATTTGTCTTTGGGGTACCAAACTTTGCAGCTATTGGTGGAAAAAGGGGTTTCATTCTCCGATCCTTTTGAAGTTATTTACTTTGAGGATAGAAAAAAATATAAAATCCCTATTTCAAAGGAATGTTTATTTGAGTATAATGCATTTATTTATGCGATACATGATTCAATAAATAGGGAACAAATATCAAACGATGAGTTTTAGCAATTCTATTACCGTAAGTGATTTAAAAAAAGAGTTTTCAGTTTCGAGTCCTGCAAAATCGCTTAAGGGTAAATTGATTCAATTTTTTTCTCCGAAGTGTGAAATCTTGAAAGCTGTAAACGGCATCTCTTTTCAGATCAGGAGGGGGGAGAAAGTCGCCTTTATCGGACCGAACGGAGCGGGAAAATCGACGACGATCAAATTGCTGACAGGAATCTTTCAGCCCACTTCCGGGAAAGTGGATATTTTCGGGTTGGACCCCTTTTCGCAAAGGAAGAAAGTCGCCCATAAAATCGGTACTGTTTTTGGACAAAGGAGCCAGCTTTGGTACCATTTGCCCGCCTACCACTCCTTTAAGCTGCTCGCCACCATTTACGACATCGACAAAAAACAATTTGAAGAGCGCCTCTCCCACCTTTGCCATCTGTTCCAGCTGGACCGCTTCATCTCCCGCCCCGTCAAGGAGTTGTCGCTCGGGGAAAGGATGAGATGCGAATTGGTTTCCAGCCTGCTGCACAATCCCGAAATATTGTTCCTTGACGAGCCCACAATCGGTTTGGATATCATTTCTAAAGCTGCGATCAGGGAGTTTATACAGCAAAGGGCCGAGCTGCATGACACGACCATTTTTCTCACCTCCCATGATGTCGCCGACATTGAAAGGGTATGCGACCGGATGATCTTGATCAATAACGGAAAAATTGTCTTGGACGAGTCTGTGAAGACCGTGAAAAAGCGCTACCTGAACTGCAAGCACATGACAGTGAAGGCGGATGAGCCCCTCCCCTGGCACACCCATGCGGGGATGCAGCTGATGGAAGAGAAAAAAGGGGTGTATCTTTTTAAAGTGGACATGAACCTGATGACGCCGCAGGAGGCCATTACCTACATTTCCCAGCACTACCGCTTTACGGACATCACCATTGAAGATCCTCCTCTTGAGGAGATCATCAAAGGGATTTATCAGTCATGAAGAAGTATCTTTTAATGATATTTTTTTCAGTTGTCCATAATGGAAATAACCGCAAGGAGATCATTGTCCGCTCTTTGTTTTTTATGGTGATCCTGTATATTTTTTCAAATTTATGGAAAATCACCCAATTCTCCAACGAAGCGGACCATCATCTGATGGTGTGGTATCTGGCTGTGACAGAATTGATTATGTTATCAGTTCCGCTTGTGCAGGTGGACATTGAGAACGACATTCGCAGCGGAGATGTCGTCTATCAGCTACTGAAGCCGGTGAACTACCTTTTTCTTAAATTGGCCGACAGTTTAGGCGCTTTGATTTTCCGGTTCCTGGTCCTTGCCGTCATTACGGTTCCTTACTGCACCTATTTATCAGGCTTCACACCGCCTCCGCTGCTTTTGGCCGGGACTTTGCTTTCCGCTTTGATCGCCGGAATTGTCTTTGTCATTTTTCATATGATGATCGGGCTGACTGCGTTCAAGCTGCAGGACTCCACTCCGATTTTTTGGGTTTGGCAGCGGTCCGGTTTTTTGTTTGGCGGCATGCTGCTTCCCCTCGATTACTACCCCTGGTATCTGAAGGCCTTTTGCGCTTTTCTTCCCTTCTCAGCCCTTTTGTACAAGCCCGCAAACCTCATTCTGCATTTTTCTTACCTCGAATACGTTTCCGTGCTGTCAGGGCTGTTGTTTTGGGGGGCGGTCGGGGCGATATGCATGAACTCCCTTTACCTCAGCATGCTTAAATCTTTAAGGGTCAATGGGGGGTAAGGTGAGCGAGTTTAGAACCTTTATTGAGTCGGTCAAAACCAGCATCAAGTCATCCGTGAGCCTAAGGGAGTCATTTATCCTGCAGTCGTTTTTCATGCTGGTGAGCAACATCATTTTTTTCTCCTTTTGGCTGATCTATTTCAGCAATTTCCACTCCGTAAAAGGGTGGACCATCAGCGATATGGCGTGCCTTTACGGGGTTGTGAACGGTGCGTATGGCCTTTTTTCCGTCTTTTTAGGGGGAAGCAGGTTTATTGCCCGGATGATATTTGAAGGGGATCTGGACAGTTTGATTGTCAAGCCCAAGAATTTGCTCCTTTTGATCGTGGGATCCAAATCGGTCACTTCGGGGTGGGGGGATCTCATCAGTTCGCTTGCGTTTTTTATTTTTTCAGGCTATCTGACTTTGTGGAATTTCCCTTTGATTTTGATTTTGGTTGCGACGGCTTGTTTGACGATCACCTCATTTTCAATCTTGATGGGGAGTTTAGCCTTTTGGCTTGGGGATTCCCATGTGCTTTCCAAGCAGCTGTTTGAGTTTTTGCTTACTTTCAGCAATTATCCCAAGTCGATTTATGTCGGCGCGGTCAAATTCTTTCTTTTGACGGTGCTTCCCTCCGGTTTTATCGGTTTTATCCCTATTGAGACAATAAAGGAATTTTCAATAAGCGGCCTGCTGACGATCTTGCTCTTCACCGCCTTCTACTGCGTGTTGGCGATAAAGATTTTCCATATAGGGCTTAAGAGGTATGCGTCGGGGAATAAACCCGGTTTTAAGGTGTAAAGATGTTTTCATCAAAAATAGAGTATCAGCCAGTTTCCGATAGAAGTGATTCGAGTTCCGGAAGTATGAAAGCGTCTTTTCGGCAGAATCTTGTTTTAGAGGTCGACAAAAAGGTCGCCAAAGCTATCCTGGGCATCCGGCACGTTGGAGCGTGCAACCAAGCGGGCGCGGTCCGTAGGGTGGAAATACTCAATGGCAGTCAAATGTCGTTTAGCATTTTTCAGGAAGATCTTAAAGGGCACGATGAATGCGATTTTGTCCTTAAAGGGATTACCGTTATCGGCAAAGTGAAGACGCTTTTTTCAGACTACTAGAAATGCAGCATGGAAGCACGGACGCCATTTTTGAGAATAGCATCCTTTAATCTTTCTTTTTATCCACAGGATCGTAGCCGCCCGGGTGGCGGGGGTGGCATTTGCAAATCCGTTTGCCGCCCATCCATACGCCCCGTAAAAAGCCGTGCACTTTGATCGCTTCCAAAGTGTAATCTGAGCATGAGGGATAGAAGCGGCACACATCGCCGATGAAGGGGCGCAGGCAAAGCTGGTACATGCGGATGAGGGCAATGGCGACGGTTTTCATATCAGGCGGAAAACGTCGCGGAACAAAGTCAGAAGCACTTCGATCACGATCAGAAGGATAATGGCCCATTCAAGGCGGCAGGAGTGCTGGTGGTTCAGCTCATTGCCGAGCATTTCGAAAAGTTCGTGGACAACACCCAGCCGCTGGTTCAGAACTTCAACCCGGTCTTCGATATCGAGCCAGGTGGCGACGGTCATATAGAGGGGCTTATACTCCGGAGCATCCCAGAAAAAGTCGGGGACATCCAATACGTTCACGTGGATGTTGATGGAGTTTCTTTCCAGGAAAAGTTCACCCATTTTGCGCCGGATCTCTTTTCTGGAGAGATTGATGTTCCCTTTTTTGACCAGGTCTTGCGGGATCTGCTTTGTGTCGTGGAAAATTTTTTGGATCGCAAGTTCGAACGTCGACAGTTTTGCCGATTGTGCGAGGCCGTGGGAGATTGCAAGCTTCGTCAGCACTTTTTTATTGGGGAGGGTGATCACATCCTCTTCAATCGACAGGGCATCGCCGTAGCAATATTCGAATTTATCGGTTTCGATCTCATCGTTTGGCTGCAGCTCATAATCTTTGACCTGGAAAAGCAGTTCATTCTCCTGCTCTTTGGGAATGTTCCATAAGACGACGCTGCCGTGGGAAAAGTAAAAAGCGTCCCCGTGGCTTTTATCGTAAGGCACTTCGACATGCACCAAATCGCGGTAAAAGGTGGCCGTGTAGCGGCTTTTCAAAGCATGAAAGAGCGGCTTTATATTATAAGAAGAAGCTGTGCAATAGACTGTACATTTCATGATATTGATGCAATGCGAAAGGGGGGACTCGAACCCCCAAGAGGAAACCTCACTACCACCTCAAGGTAGCGCGTATACCAATTCCGCCACTTTCGCACAGTGTTGTATTGAAAAAAGTTAAGCTAAATCATAGCACGCTTGCCGACAAAAAACAAGAGAAATTTTACAGGGTTAATTTGTGAAACATTTCTTTAATCTCTCGCTGCCTGTCAGGATCGGGATGGAAGTCGGAGAATTTTCCTGGCGGTGCAGAGAGCCCCTCCTGATGGAGCAGGAAGAGGTAGAACCAGCTGATGAGCGTTTGGGGTGCGCTTGCTTGAGGGAGCCATTGGAGGCATTTCAAAAGGGTGCGGAAAGTGGTGTTGTAATCTTGTTCGGGGACGATGACGGAGCGGACCGCCTTTAACATTTCGCAGGCGGTTTCCAGGGTTGGCAGGTTTTTGCGCAAAGCGATGTGGTGGTTAAGCACGGCGAGGCTGCGGCAGGTGTAGAGGCTGCCTTTGCCAGCGAAATAGTTTACCTCGACATGGGAGAGGGGGGAGATCAGGCTGCGCCCCCCTTTTTTGAATAAGCTTAGCTCCCCTGAGGGAGTAAAAAGGGTAAAGACGGTGTCGGAATCGCGAAAGGGGGTTGCGCGTAAAATGATGCCTTCACTAATTTGATAAGTCATAGATTCTATGGTAAGGGATAAGACAAAATGTGCGGTAGATTTTCCTTAGGGCATATCGAAGAAGTGTGGATCAAGCGCCGTTTCCATGCGGGCTTTGATTTTGAATGGGAGCCGAGGTACAATTTAGCTCCCAAACAGCCGGCGCTGACGGTGGTTGCGGGGGAGGGGGGAAGAAAGGTCATGCCCATGATATGGGGGTTTACCCCTCATTGGGCAAAGGAGAGCGGTCCGGGGATCATCAATGCGCGGGGGGAGACGGTTGCCGAGAAGCCGATGTTCCGCTCAAGCTTCAGCAAGAGGCGCTGCCTGGTGCTTGCCGACGGGTTTTATGAGTGGAAGAAGGCCGGGGGGAAGAAAGAACCGTATAGGATTATTTTAAAAGGGGGCCCCGTCTTTAGTTTTGCCGGGATTTACGATACTTCGGATGGCGGGGATCATACATTTGCCATTTTGACAACGGAATCCAATCCGATGCTTTCTTTCCTGCATGACCGCATGCCTGTCATATTGGATGAAAAGGGGGAGGAGGAGTGGCTGGACCCGAACGCCAAGGATCCGAAGCGGTTGCTTGTTCCCTATCCGGGAGGGAAAATGGAGTGTTACAGGGTGAATGAGGTGGTGAATTCGTGGAAGAACGACACTCCGGAGTGTATTGAGCCCGTAAAAAGCCTTTAAAAAAAAACAGCATCTCGGTTATGATGAACGCCTATCTTAAGCACCGATAGCTCAATGGATAGAGTACCTGGCTTCGAACCAGGTGGTTAGAGGTTCGAGTCCTCTTCGGTGCGCATTCCTGGGACACTTTCTTGAAAAGGGAAGTGTCCTTTATTGTTTTAAAAGGTTTCTGTAGTGTTATACCGAAACACATTCAAGATTTGGTTTTTGGCTTCGTCTGTTTTACCTTCAAATATTTGTCCTCACTCGTGCCTTGCCTCTTAAGCAATGGTCACTCGCTCCGGACAAATATTTGAAGGAACCTCCTTGCCAAATTCCCAAATCTTGAATGTGTTTCGGTATATACTAGACTTTTTTATTGTACAAAGTCGAGTTATTGAGAGCTTTTTATCTTTCAACTCAAAAAACATTGATTTTTTGATCTCATTCAAATAAAGTTTTAGAAGTATTTTCTATAGGGTGTTTAAGATTGAAGAATTTTTATGAAGCATGCAAAAAGGTTACTTACGCATCAGGGAATTTTATATGAAAAAAGATGTCATTGCTAAATTGACCAAAAGCTTTGAAGAATCAGCACATGTAGAGCAAGGTATTGAATTCTGGATGGCTAGAGATGTTCAGGAACTTCTTGAATACAATGAATGGCGTAATTTTTTAAACGTCATCGATAAAGCCAGAAGTGCCTGTAAAAACTCTCAACAGCCTATTGAGAACCATTTTGTTGACGTCAACAAAATGGTCAAGTTAGGTTCTGGTAGTGATAGAGAAATTCCCGATATCATGCTGTCCCGATACGCCTGCTACCTCATCGCTCAAAATGGAGATCCTAGAAAAGAGCCGATAGCCTTCGCACAAAGTTACTTTGCTCTTCAGACGAGGAAACAAGAGTTACTTGAAAAAAGAATAGAGATGGTTAAACGGCTTGAGGCTAGGCAAAAGCTATCTCAGACAGAAAAAGAATTATCTGCGACACTTTATGAACATGGAGTCGATGACCAAGGATTTGCAAGAATTAGAAGTAAGGGAGACCAGGCTCTCTTTGGCGGTTTTACTACAATTCAAATGAAACGAAAATTAGGAGTCCCCGAATCACGCCCTTTGGCCGACTTTCTCCCGACCATTACCATCAAGGCAAAAGACTTTGCTAGTGAAATCACTCATTTTAATGTGAAAAAGGAAGGACTTTTAGGAGAAGAGCAAATCACAGATGAACATGTAAAAAACAACCAAGATGTGCGCAACTTGCTAGCAAAGAATAATATTTTACCCGAAAGCCTACCTCCAGAAGAAGATATTAAAAAATTGGAAAGAAGAATTAACAGTGAGAATAAGAAATCCTTCCTTAGTTCGGAAATTTTACCTAACAGCTAATGGCCATGATTAAAGCTAAAGAAGATACTTTTCATTTAGGTGTAAAAGCCATCTTCCGTAATCCAAATAAAGAGATGTTGTTACTTGAGAGAAGATCCAATTTTAACCAAAATTATTGGGACCTTCCTGGAGGTCGTCTTCAAAAGGGCGAATCCTTTGGTACGTCAAAATTATGGGGAACTGATGAAAGCGAAATTCCGAGAATTGCAATTGCCTCTATCTAACATGCGAGCAACTTTTGGTTACGAAATCGAGTACAAGAGTGTTAGAGAGGATATCATCTTGATCTAAAATGATGTATCAAAGTTATGACAAACTATCAAATAATGTTACTTACTTTCAATTCTACGCTTGATAAACTCAAGATTGTTTTTCTGAGAAGTCATTCCCGTCGGATCAACAAGTTTTTCTGCAATCCAATCCGTCATTCCTGAATTTGTCTGATATCGAACACAAGGTTGAGCTGTCCCTACTATTGCTACAATTAAATTAGCAATATCCATACTAGGCTGTCCTTGGGGAATTGATAGCATAGAACAAATTCCTTGGTTCAATTTCTTATAGAATTCTTCATTGCAAGGACGAGAACCAATAACGCAGTGTTTTCCCCAATCATTTTTGACAAAACCAGGTTCTACTACTGAAACTTTAATATTCCAGTGAGAAAGGGTAGCAGCCAGAGATTCACTTAACCCTTCTAAAGCAAATTTGGAAGCAGAATATAGTCCCAGACCAGGAAGTGAGTGAATACCTACGCCGCTGCTGATATTAATAATATGGCCAGATCGTTGCTGTCTCATTGTAGGAAGGACTGCTTGGATAAGTCTCAGACAACCAAAAAAATTAACATCAAAAAGATGTTGCGCTTCCTTAATCGTTACGCACTCTTCAACTCCAATCAGACCATAACCAGCGTTATTGACTAAGACATCAATTCTTGCATCTTTTTTAAGGATAGTTTCGATGGCTTCCTGAACAAGAAGATCGTCCGTGACATCAAGATGACAAAGGCTGACATTCTCCATTGCTTTTAGCTCATCAGGGGCATATTGGCGGAAACCAGCCCAAACCTTCCAGCCTTTTTCTTGAAAAGCCTTAACCGTTGCTAATCCAATGCCACTGGTAGCTCCAGAAATTAGGACAACCTTTTGATCAGCAAATAAACCAGAAGACACGATTAGGAGAGCAAAAAGTAGCTTAAAAAAAGTCATGTTTTTCCTTTGCTCTAAAAATGTTTAAAAATAGCCCATTGAAGCTTTTTAGAGAAGATAAAACTGGACACATTTCCCGACATTTGCAACAGCACCATCCCGAGTTATGCCGATATCAATTTTTCAAGAATAGAGGAATCAGAATTAATCTTGCCCCAATCGAACTCTTTAAAGGTTCTAAAGCTGTCCTGGGATCGGCGTATTCCTGGACACTTTCTTGAAAAGGGGAAGTGTCCTTTATTTTTAAACGGCTCAAGCTTTTTTGTCTTTGAGTTCTAAGTTCTGAAATACGATAGGCTCTTGCTAGTGGTAGTTTCAGCCAATTCAATTCTAGCTGCTTTGTAACATCGCTTAAGGACTGCTTTTTTCAGCCACATTTGCGACCCTTCCGGATCTGCGGTTTTAATGCTCATTGCATATTCATACTCAGCTTTACCTAGATGGCGTTGATAGGCTAGTAGTCTGTTTACAAAGTTTTTGGCATTTTGACCGCGTCAAAGTCCCGGGGTTAAACGATCGTAAATGGGCTAGTATTAAGTCAATACAAGCCCATTTACGATCGTTTAACCCCGGGACTTTGACGCGGTCAAAATGCCAAAAACTTTATAAACAGACTACTAGGGAGGCGCTGGCTGCAGCTGACAGGCATCCTCCAAGCAGACCGATAGTAGTAAGAATGCCATAAGGAGCTGCTATTGGCGAAATATAAGCAGCAGCCGCTAGTATTGCAAGGGCGACAGCTCCGACCATATAAGCCAGGGCTTCCTTTGGAAATGGATAATTCGGCTGCCGTCTTAGTGCTCCATTCGCAATCACAGGGTTTTCGTTTATAGCCCCTAAACAATTCATATTCATTTCCATATAAAATGAAAGACATAATAACTTATTGATTATTAAGTAGTCTATTAAATAATGCGTTAAAAAAAAATAATTCGATTTGAATTCTTTATGCTGGTTGCCCTTTTTCCTATTGACTATTTGAAAATTCGTGATAGTATTAACGGTCGATTTTCCAAAAGTGAGACAATCATGTGCTATCCTCCTAGGAGTCCTAGTTTTTATTGGCGTATTGCAAATGCTTGTTATGAGGAACAAGATTTCTTAAAGCCCTATCTTGGTTGTGTTCTCCCAGGCGTTGAATGCCTAGAATCGAAGCACTTTTGCTATAAAGCAAACTTAATTGCTTTCCCCCTTCCTTTTGGAAAAGGAATCAATAGCTGGAAAGTCCGCCTATTTCGCGAAAAAGGATCACAAGACCTTATCGTAGGCTTTCGCGGCACTGAGCATTTATTGAATTGGATTGACAATTTATCCTTTTTCCTCACTGATCCGACAAGTCTTCATATAGACATGGAGAATACAATTTTTGAGTGGGAAAAAAAATACAAAGGACGTGTCAAAGTTTTTGTTGGGCATTCAGCTGGAGGGTTCCATGCCTCACATGTATTTGATGATATTAGCATCCTTTTCCGTATCACATTTAACGCCTATAAAGCTGAGCGAGGTGTTATAAACAAAACTTGGAACTTGCGAACAGCCGGCGATAGCGTTTCTTCTTCAAAATTAATTGGAAGCGTTAAGGACCGCTATATTACGGTTTGCAAAGGGGGGCATGGAATAGAAGAGTTTGAAAAAATTATTTATCAGCTGAGTTGGGAAAAGCTTGCCAGCATGCGGGACAATAAAAAACTTCCCTCTTTTGGCTCCCCAAAACGCATCCCTTCCTCTTCTTATCATGACTTATCAGCTAAAAGTTCCTCTTTTTATAATCAGATTGGAGAGACGGATTTTTCGCTTTCTGAATTCTTGGAACCCTTGGTATCGAAAAAAAAGGATTTATATCAAGCCTTTCAAGAAGCTAGCGAGGATAGTAAAGAAGAATTAAGAGAAAAAATTGAAATACTAGATGAGGAAATCGATGAGTCAAAGGTAAACTTTTCTTCAGCGGTTCAAGAAAGTCAGGGTCATGACACCGTTATCGTCGCCTCTCAGTTAGCAAAGCTTAAGGAGGATGATCAAGAATGCTTGACTCCAACTGAAAAAAGAGACCTGATGTTGGGGGAAAACATTGCCAAATATCGAGCTGCTAAGGGCATCGTCGAAATCGTGCGAGGTCTAGCAGAATGTGTGGATCCCTACTTTGGCCTTAATAATCGACTGGTCCATACAGTGGATGTGTCTAAAGCGGTAATGAAGTGTATTTTTGAAGCAAAACAGTCTAAAGTCATATTCGATTCCATTTTTAACGCTAAAACTGCAGCAGGTTTGTTCTCTGCAATACAGGGGGATCCAGCAGGATTTCTCCTATTGGGCGGACAAGCTGTAACTTGTTATTCTGCCTTTAAAGAGTTGACTACGCTTGTATTGCCTCAATGTAAAAGCGGAGAGGATGTCGACGCCCTTGAAGAAGTATCAAAAAAAGCAAATGTCTCCATGGAAGAGTTGTTTCAACAATTTGAAAAGCTTGATGCAAATCAGAAACAAGAATTCAAAGAGGTACTAAAAAATATTGATAGTGCTCGAAAAGAGATTCAAAAACTTGCTGAAGAGATCCTTAATGAGCTAAAGGAAATGAGGAAGGAGATCATCGGGAGAATTATTAGTCAAGAAGGGAAAACCTTTCAAGCAGACACGATCAAATATATGCAGGATTTTGAAGTGAATCCTTTGGTAGTAGCATGTAAGCATTCATCAGATCAACAGAATATCGAAAGATTCTTAATATTTTTCGATACAAGAATGCGCCATTTAAAAGAGGATGTTCGGATTGGTTTTGTCCCTTCAGGCCCCTTAGTGGAGTCTTCAGAATTCGTCAAGGCGCCGGACTATTTTTCTGGACTGATAGCTAAGAGTGCTGGACTGCCTAATGTGGGAAATACTTACCTTTATTTACAAACTCTGCCGTTCATTTACCCTTTGCTTAAAGAGAGATTTTGGGTGGAGAATCATCACTCTCGGCTCCTTCAAAGCGTAACGTTTGCGCAAGATGTGGGGGAAGATATCCTGGAGTTTATGGAAAGCTCTGAACTAGTAATTTGGAATTGCATAAATGAATACGGAGTTTTAAGAAAGAAAGTCAGAGACAAAAAAAATCATCTGAAACAGCGAAGAATTGAGTTTCAAGAGGGATGGGTAAAGCAAAATCAAGATAAGATAGACAAGCTGCGAAGTCAACTGGTTGGCAGCGCAAAGTTTGCTCTGTCAGACTTTGTCCATAAAGAAAAGATTGTTTTAGATTTTTCAAAGGGGAATAAAAGAGAAGAATATACGGATTTTTTTAATAAAATTAGATGGACATCTATACTCTCTTACATAGTTTTTGATATAGTAAATGAAGTTTTTTCATCTAATTACAACAGCATGTATGCAAATGTTAAACTTGCAGAAGTGTTATTTTCCAATCGTTCGATCATTTCTTTGAGTCAAATGAAATCAGGAGATGCATCTCCTCAATTACATGATTTGATTATTGAGGTATCCAAGGAAACGCTCTCCTCCGATCATGTCAGTAGATGGGCGATTGCGCATAGCGAGAGCCCTTTTCCAAAAAAAGATAAAGGAATCTTTTGGTGTAAAATCAACGTTAAGCAGCAAACTATCGATATTCCTAGCGGTAGCGCCATACAAAAAGAAGATCTCGGAAAGATCCCTTCCACTTGTGAACATCCCCATTACTCTTCGAGTGTGAGTAAATTGTACGACAATCACTTGAAGCTTGAGAAAAACAGAAGCCGGGTGGTGCTGCCTCTTGATGGGGAACATCAGATTCCTTTGCTTTTCCCTGATAACTACATCGCTTATTGGGAGAGGAAAATAGGGCTGTTTGATATTTCGGCAGGCTTTTTTGTTCCCTTTTATGAATTTAGAGAAGAGGATAATGTCTGGAAACTTAATCTAGTTTTTTCTTTTGTCAAGAATGGTGAAAAGCCAAAAGAGTACGCAAGACATGTATGTGCGCAGTTTGACAAAACAACAGTCGATGCTTTTTGCGGTAATGTAAACGAATTGCTGATGCAAGCGTTTAGTGGTAGTGAATATCAGTTGGGATTACCCGATAAGCAAAGCTATCGCTTGAAAAACGGGATGGTTGCCCCGCATGAAACCCGTTTTCCTGGATTATTTGCTTTGTTTCAGAAAAAACCAAGCCGATCATTCATCTTTAATAGCGCAGCATATGATACTCGCGTTTGTCAGGCCCTTGAAGGGATGATCCAAAATGGAGCCATCGAACCTGAGCTTGAGAATTGGGTGGTGAAAACCGGCTGGACACCTTGTGAAGGGTACTTTGAAGTGGCAACACTGTTGAGACAAAAACAAGACTTAAGGGAAAATGAGATTGAAAAGTATACAAAAACCTATGAGACGCTTCTTGGATGGAGCCAATTAACCTCCTCGTTGAGCCAGAAAAAATTGCAGATGTTGATGTGGGAAAAGCTCAGTCTTCCCCCTCCCGCTGTTGTCCTGGCATCTCCTGCGATCCTACCAATTGATATCTTAGGATTTCAATCCCAAATCGAGGAAAATCCTAGCACTCATATAAGTCAAATGCGAAATGGACTAGAGAATCTGGAAACTTTTTTATCTAGATTAAATTCTTACCGGGTGGGAGAAATCCTTGAGGAGATGCTCGAAGATTTGCCCATTTAGTGCAGATAATAACGGTTTCTGCAACAACGAACTAACTTATTGACTTGCCGGTCAAGATCTTGTTTTTGATCATGAGATCCTTAATTTTATTCCTTTATGGCACCTTTGGATCTCTATTTCAACCAAGGAGTGTTTATGAAGATAGCTATCAATTACCAGCAACGGCTCAATTGGGTGGAGAAAATCCGCGCTCAACAAATGAGTGGTCTCTCTATAGCAATGTGGTGCAAAGGGAATCAGATACCTCCACACATATTTCACTATTGGAAGCAAAATCTATACTCATTGAAAAAAAAAACAATCTTTCTTATACTCTCTTTACCCTATAATATAAGCTCTTAAATGTTTGACAACACCCCATGTCCCAAATTTGCAAAAAGTCCGTCCTATTTTAAAGAATTCAACCCTTTATTGGAGGTGGCGATATGTTTTATAGAACATCAGAGCACTATCCTTTTGCTACAAAGAAGCCCTAATTCCATTCAAGGCGGAAGGTGGTGTGTTCCCGGGGGGAAATTGAATCCTGGGGAATTCGTTGAGGAGGCAATCCTGAGAGAACTTCACGAGGAGCTCGGATGGTCCATTACGAACTCCGATCTTGAATTCAAAGTTAAACTTTTTGAAAGATTCCCACCCTTTGGCGATTTTATCCTAAACGTATTTTCCTTCCCCTTATCCACGCCCCCACTACCTGTGCGCCTCTCGCCTCAAGAGCACACCAATTACCTTTGGGCAACTCATGAGCAATTTTTCTCTATAGACTTGATGGTAGGACAAAAAGAAGTTTACAATTACCTATATTACGGAGAATCTCCATGATTGTTACTGCGCTAAAACGTTCCTTAGAACAGAATATTTTGTTAAAATGCCAGTTGCTTATTGAGGGTTGCAATATAGACAATAATATTACCTTCCCCCAAGGAATTCACCTGCAAAAAACCCATCTATATTCCCATTCCAGCCAAACTTTTAAAGAAACCATTCCCGGAGATATCCTATTTGGTGAAGAGGAAAATAGGGTGATTTGCCGTATCCGTTATAACACCGCCTCTCCTTTTAAAATTGTCTCTTTTGACGATAACTTTTTTATTCAAAATGAAGAACTCGAACTGCATATCCCCATTACATTTATCCCTGAAATCAAATGTGGAGGGGAGAATGTTCAAGGACATATACTCTCAACCGTTTGTACTTTACTTGGAGATGATCTTTTAGGAGTGATCCCAAGCAATTATTGCTTTTACTTCAAAGACAACAAACAATGCCGATTTTGTGAAATCTTTCAAACCTTTCAAAAAGAAGTGGAATATCAAAGGCCCTTGAAAAAAATTCCCATTATTTGTGAAGCCATATCCAAAGCATTGGCTTTAGAGCCGCGATTCAAACATCTGGCAGTCACCACAGGCAATATCTCAAGTTACGATTATACGTTCGAGTATATGATTTCGATCGGGAAGCAACTTTTAGAAGTGCTTCCCTACGCACCACAACAATCCCTGGCTACCCTTATGCCGCCAGATTCTCCTCACCTTATGGAAAAATTGGGTCAAACCATCTTTAATAAAGTTGATTTTCCTATAGAAGTATTCGAGTACTCCCACTTCCTTACTGTTTGTCCCGGAAAGGGGGAATTCGGTTACCAGAAGATTATTGATGGGCTGGTGCAAGCAAAAGAAGTTTTCGGGGTGGGTAATTCTTATACGAACTTAGTTTATGGTATCCAATCACTGAACTCAGATTTAGACCCGAAAAGTTATGATGCGCAGAAAGAAAATGAAAAGTCCCTAATCGCTGTAGAAAGTTTCTTAAAACTAGGAATTATTCCCGGCTTTACATTGTACCATTTCGGAGGATACAACCAAATTGGATCCATTCCATTGGATAGTCAAAAAACCTTTGAATTTTTTAAAGAATGGGGTGAGATGGTCTATCTTTCTAAGTTAGTCAAGCAGGAAGAAGACTCAGTCCTTTTTAGCCCTCTGACTTTGTCTAATACTTTGTATAATGATACCTTTCGTTTAGCAAAACAGCAGGCAGGAGTATAAGAGTGTTATTTTCATTTATATCTTTAGCTTTAGCAGCCTCTTTCTTAGGTGGAATCGCTAAATATGCCGATCTGCTTAATGAACATGGCGTTACTCCACAATTTAATGAACCTCCTATTCTTTCCGGTCTTCTCTGGGGAATTTCAGGAATTGCCATCATGCTCATCTCTCCCGTCGCAGGACTTACCTATGTCGCTCATGTTTTGTATTGGTTTTTGCGCGTCAAGCTTGAATACCCAAACCATGCAATCGCCGGGGTGATGATACTGCTCAGCAGCTTTTTACTTCAGCCTTATTTCTATGCCAGCCACTCTCTTGAGCTTTTTGGTGTCTTTTTGGGTTATACGATCACAGGTTATATACATACTTACTTAAAAAAGAACAAACCTTCCTGTCGTGCATTTTTACGGTTACGCTTTAGAATCTATTTCGTTCCTCTTATTTATTCTTTTTATCTTTGGGATTTTGCTCCATTTATCTCCACTTGCTTTGGGATGTTAGCTTGTGAGATTGTCACGCATTACTTTAGAGATCTCTCCCTGATCGATTTACCTGATAAATTTTGAACTAACTGACCGCATCCACCCTCGACTTGCTGCCCTTTGCTGATGCGCACATCTACGAGAAGGTCGCTATTTCGCTTGATCACTTGTTTAAATTCCTCCAGCCTTTCAGACCGCTGGTAGGCAATTTGAGAAATATGATTATAATTAAGCAATTGCAAATTAAAATGTTCGGACGGCAAGAGTTCAATCAGTGCTTTGGCATGTTCATCAGAATCGTTAAATTCTTTGATTAAAAGGTAGCACGCCACGATTTTTTCCTTACGTTTGACAGAATATTCTATGCAGGTATCAATTACCTTAGGAAGAGGATATTGTAGATTGATCGGCATAAGTTCATTGCGTTGCTTTTCCATAGGAGAATGAATGGAAAAATAGAGCTTTATATTAACTTCTTCATCTGCCAGTTTTTTAATCTTAGGTAATACTCCTATTGTTGAGACACTGATCAAATCAATAAATTTAGATTTACTTCTGTTTTGCAAAGACTGACAAAACTTCACCACATGATTGTAATTCATGAGCGGCTCCCCCATTCCCATCAAGACGACATTTCCGATTTTATCCGGGGTTTCGATGTTCCTTGTCATGATATCCTCAACAATCAAATCCACTTGTTCTTGCATTTCGTCGGCCGTCAAATTGGAGAAAAATCCGCCATAACCGGTCGCACAAAATTTACAACCCATTGCACATCCCACTTGAGATGAAATACAGATTCCGTATTCCGGATATTCTCCCTTTATCTTGTAATCATTGAGGAGGGGGCGGTTTTCTACATCATACCCTTTAAATTTGTAATACACGGCCTCTATGAGCCCATTCTCTTTCGTTTTTAAGGCATATTTAATGCTACCATCATGGGATGTTTTTTTTTCTACGATATGCATCATTTATTCCTTATGCCACATTGTCTACTTGATTGTAATATTGAACTGTCTTAAAGCGGTCATCTAAAGTCTGATTGACGATTTGGGTGATCCTTGAAAAGATTGATTGAGGTGAATCGCTTTCTTTACAGCTGATGGTATGAATGAGGTCTCTTTGCGAGAGGGCACTCAAAATTGAGCCGATGGTATCATGATGAAAGAGGAGTTTAGACTCCACTTTTCCTTTCGCGGCATCATCTACCCTTTTTGTGAGGGGCTGATCGCAGTCGGGACAGTGACCCGGGTGACGTATCTCGATGTGTTCTCGAATTTGCTTTTGACAAGGAGAACAAAAAAAACGATTGGCAATTCTTTGAATGACTAAATCATCGGGAACCTCCAAATTGATCGGAATTTGGAGGTCATGAGGGTGGAGCAAGGTTTTGTTGAGTGTGACTGCTTGTTGTGCCGTTCTTGGATACCCATCGAGAATAAATCCTGAATCGCAATCCGCTCTTTCAAGCCGTTTCGCCAGCATCCCAATCCCGACTTCTTCGACATCATAAGAGATGCCTTGGTTGGCTTGAAAGGCGATGACCTTGGCTAATGAAGTATTTTCAAGAAGAGCATTTCGGTAAAGATCACCTAATGAGATATGAGGGATTCGGTATTTTTTCGCTAATTCTTCACCTTGTGTTCCTTTACCGGATCCCGTTTTTCCTAACAGGTTAATCACTAAACGGGATTCTCTTGAAAACCTGAGAGCTTGGTCTCCATTGCGCAACAAAAGTGCATTGCCGTCTTTAAAAGCGTTCCATGTTGTTAGTGCCTGCATAATCTGCCTTACTGTGGGTGATGAAACCGGGAGTCATATTAGATGAATCTCGATGGTTTATTAAGTGTGATCTCAAGCGGAGTCTCTTTGGGGAGGGGATTGAGCGTACTCGGGATATCTAAAAGGGGGGTCGGATTCTTCCACCCTTTCATAATCTCTTCCCAGCGAGTCACGTGAGGGTAATAGGGAGGATTGAGTTGCTCTCTATTGATATCCCTATTAACTGCTGAAAAACGGCAATCAATGGACATTCTAAAGCTGTTTCCATAATTTCTTTGACTGGCATGGATTGTCAAGGAATGTCCCCCATCTCATAGTTGGCAAAGAGCCATCCTTCGTCATCCAATGATACTTTGGCCGCAGCACAACGGAAGAGCTTTTCCTGCTCCCCCCGAATGGGGTAGAGTCCAATTTTGTGCGAACCTCCCAAAACTTGAAGGCCCCCCCCCATAGTTACCAAGAGGGGTCCACATTGTGAAAGTGTCCTTTTCTCCCTTAACATAATAAATATCTTGATGAGGCGGCGTGGTATCGTCAGGATTCATCTCAAAGGGATAGCAAACTCTAAACATTTTATTTGGGTGGGGAAAGATCTGAGTTCCTAAAAGGGCCGATAACAATTGTGTGACTTTTTGATCATAGGCAAGACTATGGGCCTCCTCTCTTTTCATCGCATCCTCGATCACTTGATAAAATTTCGGGGAATTAATCCGATAGGGAGGATGAGTGGGGAGGGCAGTATCTTGATCCATGCATTGATGAGTCTTTAAAACATCAAACATCTTATGGCGGATTGAATCGATTTTTTCTTTAGGAAACAACCCTTTAATGAATAAGTAACCATGCTCAGAAAAAAAAGATCTCATTCGATCCAAATCAGAGCAGGGATCCATTTTAACCATTTCTTTCATACTAGAACTTAAAATTTGCGAAACATAGGAATCTTTACACAAGGAAATTAATATGTCAATACTTTGAACCTATCTCATTAAAAATTGTTTACAGTCTGCGCCATATTTCCCTAGGTGAAGCAATTTCTCCTCGCTAATATTTAAAATATTAGCTTCGTCGCAATTGCCTCACCTAGTGAAAATGGCATCAAAACCTTGTGAACAATTTTTAATAAGATAGGTTCTTACGAGTGTTTTCTAAGGTTGACATTTTTTACAATTTTTTTATAAGATAACTTTATGTTTTTTTTGATTGCATCCATTGCTTTTACAGTTGATACTATAATTTCCGATACAGATCTATTAAAAGGGAAAGCTTGGAAGATTCAAAAACTTGAAAGTTATTCTAATGCTAACTACCTCTTAGAAAATGAAGAGGAAAAGTACGTTGTCCGGATCCCTCATCAAGATTCCTGTTGCTTTGCAAACTTTCAAAATGAGTTGCACAATGCAAAACTTGCCCATGAACTTCATTTCAATCCCATCATGCCTGTGTTTATCAATGAAGCAAAAGGCATTTTCATTACCCTTTTTTTAAATGATGCCAAAAGTCCAAAAGACTTTTCCGATCCTCAACTCATAAAACAAATCGCAGATCTTATTAAAAAACTGCACACATCCAATATAGGCTTTCGAAATCCAACAAGCCCCTTTTTAAGAGCAAGGGTGATCTATCAAAAATTGCAAGAAGATCATCACCTCATAGATCCCCAAATTGGTCTCCTCTTCAGTACATTTTTTGCGATTCAAGCGGCCCTTGTTCCCCTCTCTACAAATCGGGTCCCTTGCCATAATGATTTAACTCCCGGAAATATTCTCAAGATGCCCGATAAGGTGCAATTGATTGATTGGGAGATGTCCGGCTTATCTGATTGCGTGTGGGATATCGCTTCCTTTATTGTTTTTGCAAATCTAACAAAGGAACAGGAGGATTTATTTCTTCAAGAATATCACCCCGATCCTGAAGATCGCGTTCAAGAGAAATTGATCATATATAAAGCCCTTGTGCATTTTAATAGTTGTATTTGGGCCTACTATAAATACATGTACAAAGATTATCTATTCCCAAAAGAGGAGCTCAAGTCGATTTATCAGAATCAGTTAGATGTCTGTCAAAAACTGATCAGCGAATCTAAATTTATTGACAGTTTGAGGAATTTAACGAAATGAACATTCCCAGGAAAGAATTTTATTGTGTCCCTGTTCGTTTTTTTCCCATCGGAAAAGACAAGTGGGGCGTCAAGCATGTGGTTTAAGTGTGCATTAAAACCAAAGCGCAAGGCCCGCGCCTGCTGATAAACCGCTTAAATTCAGCTTGTGCCTGTAGATATTGCGCGCAATATCTTCCCTATTTCCTCTGAACTTCATCTCAATAAAGTTATACTCGACAAAAGGATTGAAGATCAATTGGCCGCAGCAGAAGTTGATGCCCCCGTTGACCACTCCCCCTTGATGGCTTCTCTTCACATGCCGCTCAACATAATCGGAATCGTTGCGGATCCTGATGCTGTAGGTGCGGAACCCTCCCCCTATATACGCCGTGCCGAAGCAAAAGGGGCAGTCGAATTTCGCCCCGACTGTCCATGGAATGACCCTTATTCTCGTGTGTTCATGAAAATTAATGGAGCGCCCCTTCTGGGTTAAATACCCTCCGTCGCCATAAATGATCATGTGGTCCAAAAGGCGGCAATTGAGCTCGCCTTGATAGAGCGGAGCGCCGCTGCCGTAAATATCCCTTAGCTCGTCGGAAGCGAACCAGTAGTAGCTGGCCTTGAATTCCGGCCAAAACGACGCGGCTTTGAGGGTGAATGGGAATGTAGAGAGGCAAAGGAACAATATGAACTTTTTCATGAAAATAC
>Ga0364909_10193_pt2 | contig 21201 bp, 14 predicted proteins | sample SorcelJu500001C3_3_FD_206966 | JGI IMG/M metagenome (GOLD analysis project Ga0364909, IMG submission 206966) | Enriched cells from Trout Bog Lake Hypolimnion, Wisconsin, USA - BchlTB.June25.5000.01.C3 | ecosystem: Environmental > Aquatic > Freshwater > Lake > Hypolimnion/Profundal zone | place... | reverse complement strand
CGACCAGTATCCATGGTGGGTAATGGAAATAGTCACTGAAAAGTAGGATCGGGCAGCTGTAAATTCGGAAACGAGCTGTGCCCTAAGCTTTGGAGCTCACCGGAGCTCTCTCAGTTATATTGAGGAGGTAGTAGAGGTCCGGGTTGATAATCAAGGGAACATCAGCAGACCTCGTGCGTGATGGCCAATTTGCAAAGGAGCAACGGTGTTTGGTGTTTCAGGCTGGCCCTTATGGGTGAGATTACCGCCAAGCAGGGACGTATCGAACAGGTCAACTTCGATGATTGCTCTGTCGCTTTCATCAAGGCGAAAGCCAAGCGACTGTACGCTTGGTTGCCTGAAGGCGGATAGACGCAATTTCGTTTGCCGAGATGGTTTTATTCCCGCTCCTCGAAATGGTCGCGGACAGTTTTGGAGAATACAAGCCAGGCCACGTTGCGAGGTGAGGAACTCCCTGCTAATACATAATATTTCGATAAATTCTTTAGTCGCTGTCCATGAATTGTCGGGCAGTGAGGATGGGGTGGGCAGCAACATATTTACCGTAGGTATAGGGCGGTAGAGGGAGTTGATCATGGGGCCATCGATACTTGGATTCCGTTTTGATTCTATCGTTACAACGCGATGGATATTGACCCTGCTTGCCTGTTTCTCTCTTATTTGTTTTTCCTCCTGCCGCAAGGAAAATCCTCATGCGCCGCGGGTTCAGGAAGTGGAAGTCGTGCAAGTTATTCAAAAAGATGTGCCGATCGTCCACGAGTGGGTCGGTACCGCCGACGGGCTTGTCAATGCCACCATCAGGGCTCAGGTCACGGGCTACCTGATCAGGCAGAATTATAAAGAAGGCGATGTTGTTAAAACAGGTCAGCTCTTGTTTGAAATCGATCCGCGTTCCTTTCAAGCAGCCCTTGACCAGGCAAAGGGAGAACTCACCCGACAGGAGGCACAGCATGCGAATGCCAAGGCCAATCTTGATCGGATCAAACCCCTTGCCGCCCAGAATGCAGTGAGTAAGAAGGACCTCGACGATGCTATCGGCACTGAGCAGTCGACTCTGGCCGCTGTCATTGCCGCTAAGGCTGCGGTGGAAAATGCTCGTCTCAACCTCGCTTTCACGCGAGTCACCTCGCCTATTGACGGTATGGCCGGATTTGCCAGGGCGCAGGTCGGCGATCTGGTTGGTCCGTCGGCCCAAGGGGGCGATTTGGCGACGGTTTCCACCATCGATCCGATCAAGGTGAGGTACACTGTCACCGAGCAGGCCTACGTCGAATTCATGCGCCGTTTTTCCTCCGAGGCCGACGGCCTGGCCGAAGCCCGCAAGCTGGAGATCGAACTGTTCCTGGCCGATGGGTCGCTTTATCCTTTCAAGGGGACTTTCTATGCCATTGGCCGACAGGTGGCTGTGCGGACAGGGACAATCCGGGTTGAGGCCCTCTTTCCCAACCCGCGCAATCTGCTCCGCCCCGGCCAGTTCGCCAGAGTGCATGTTCATATCGGAACCAGAAAGGGAGCGCTGCTCGTTCCCCAGCGGGCGGTGATCGAGTTGCAGGGCGGCTATCAGGTGGCGGTGGTGGGAGCCGACAACCGAGCGGATATCCGCACGGTCAAGACGGGTGATCGGGTCGGCTCGCTCTGGGTGATTGAGGAGGGGCTCAAGCCCGGAGAGCAGGTTGTTGCTGAGGGGGTGCAGAAGGTCAAGCAAGGGGAACTCGTTAGCCCTATGCCGTTTGCCCTCAAAACTTCGGGTGAGCCTCCTGTGCAATCTGCAGATCGACCGGCAGCCAGCGGGAGGTAGGTAATGTATCGGTTCTTCATCAGACGCCCCATCGTGGCGATGGTCATTGCCATTATTATGGTAATTATTGGCCTGGTTTCCATGACAGGGTTGCCGGTGGCGCAATACCCCAATATTGTTCCCCCGGAGATCCTTATCCAGGCCACCTATGTAGGGGCTGATGCCCTGGCGATCGAGCAGTCGGTGGCCACTCCGCTTGAGCAGCAGATGAGCGGGGTAGACAATATGAACTACATGTTTTCGCTCAACCCCAATAATGGGCTGATGCGGATGACGGTCAACTTCGACGTCAAGTCTGATCCGAACACCGATCAGGTGCTCTCCCAGCTGCGCGAATCCCAGGCCGAGCGCCAACTGCCGCTCGATGTCCGCAACTATGGCGTCACCGTGCAGAAAGCGCTCTCGGCGCCGCTAATGCTGATTGCCCTCCATTCACCCCGCGGTACCTATGATGCCACCTTTTTGGCCAACTACGGATATATCAACATCGTCGATCAGCTCACCCGGGTGCGGGGTATCGCCAGTGTTACCGTCTTTGGCGCCGGCCAGTACGCCATGCGATGCTGGGTGCGACCGGACCTCCTGGCCAAGCTCAATATCACCATTCCCGAAATCGTCACCGCGCTCCAGCAACAAAATGCAGTGAATCCGGCCGGGCAGGTGGGTGGCGAGCCGAGCCCGCCAGGCCAGGAGTTCACCTATGCCATCCGTGCGCAGGGACGGTTGGAGACCCAAGAAGAATTCGGCAGGATCGTCCTGCGCGCCAACCCCGATGGATCCCTGGTACGCCTGAAGGATGTGGCGCGGCTGGAACTGGGTTCTCAGGATTACAACATCCAGGGACGTTTCAACGGCCGGCCTTCAGGAATTCTTGCCCTCTATCAGCTCCCTGGCACCAATGCCCTGGAAGCAGTGGACGGCGTCAAGAAGACGATGGAACAGCTCAAACAATCATTTCCCGCCGATCTTGATTACGGGATCGGGCTTGACACCACCCGCTCGGTCACCGAGGGGTTGCACGAGATCGTCCTCACCCTCTTCATCGCCGTATTTCTGGTGGTCATCGTGGTGTTCGTCTTTCTCCAGGGATGGCGGGCTACACTCATTCCCATCATCGCAGTGCCGGTGTCGCTGATCGGCACTTTCGCTTTTTTCCCCTTGCTGGGCTTCTCGATCAATCCCATTGCCCTGATGGGGATGGTCGTGGCCATCGGCCTGGTCGTGGATGACGCCATTGTCGTGGTCGAGGCGGTTCAGCGCCACATAGAGGAAGGGATGGCGCCCCAGGATGCGACCATGCAGGCAATGGATGAGGTCGCCGGCCCGGTCGTAGCCATTGCCCTGGTGCTGTCAGCGGTGTTTCTTCCCACCGTTTTTATCCCCGGAATTACTGGCCGACTTTACACCCAGTTCGCGGTCACCATCGCCATCTCCGTGCTACTCTCCGCCTTCAACGCCTTGACGCTTAGCCCGGCGCTCTGCTCGATCCTGCTTCGACCAAAAGAAGAGTCTCGCGGTCCACTGGGGCGGTTCTACCGCTGGTTCAACCGTGTGTTCGGACGCACCACCGAAGGCTACGTCAAACTGTCACGAGCCGTGATCCGCAAAGCGGTGATCGGATTCGTCATTCTTGCAGTGATGTCCGGAGCGATCTATTTCCTCGGTCAACGGATACCGGGTGGTTTTCTGCCGGAAGAGGATCAGGGCTACGTCTACGCCGTAATCCAGCTTCCCAATGCTGCCTCGCTCCAGCGCACTGCAGAAGCGAGCCGCGAGGCTGAACGGATCATTCTCAACACTCCGGGCGTTGAATACTGTACTTCGGTTATCGGTTTTAATCTTTTGAGTTACGTGCGTAACACCTACAGTGGCTTTTTCTTCATCAGGCTTAAGGAATGGTCAAAACGGGAGCGACTGGAGGAGAAGGCTGCGGGCATTACAGCCCGTCTCAACCGGGAACTCGGTCAACTCCCTCAAGGGAACGCCTTCGCTTTTTCGCCGCCGGCTATCCAGGGTGTTGGCACCGCCGGGGGAGTGACGTTCATCCTTGAGGACCGCGCTGGCAAGGATGTTCCTTTCCTGGCTGAGAATACCCAGAAATTCCTTGATGCCGCCCGCAAACGACCAGAACTAGCCCGAGTGAGTACAACCCTGCTGCCCAGCGTGGCCCAGTATTTTGTGATTGTTGACCGTGACAAGGCGCTGAGCGAAGGGGTGGACCTGGGTCAGGTCTACGGTACGCTCCAGTCATTCATGGGGGGACAGTTCGTTAACTACTTTAACCGGTTCGGCAGGCAATGGCAGGTTTACGTCGAAGCAGAAGGGGATTTTCGCGCGGATGTTAGACAGCTAGGCCAGTTTTATGTACGTAACTCAAACGGCGATCCTGTGCCGCTGGCTGCGGTGACGCAGGTCCAACAGCGCTCGGGCCCAGAATTTACTATGCGGTATAATCTTTTCCGCTCGGCACAGATCAATGCAACCGCGGCTGTCGGCTACAGCTCGGCCCAGGCGATGCAGGCTTTGGAAGAGGTTTTTGCCCAAACCATGCCGTCCGGTATGGGGTTCGATTACCTCGGTATATCATTCCAGGAAAAGGTGGCGCAGCAAGGTGTGCCGCCTGCGGCCATTTTTAGCCTCTCGCTTCTGTTCGTCTTCCTGATACTTGCCGGGCTTTACGAAAGCTGGGTCCTGCCATTCAGCGTCCTGCTCAGTACACCGATCGCCGTCTGCGGCGCCTTTGCAGCGCTACACCTGCGCGGCATGCAATTTAACATCTATGCCCAGATCGGTCTCATCGTCCTGATCGGCCTGGCTGCGAAAAATGCCATTCTTATCGTCGAATTTGCCAAAGACGAATACGAACAGGGGCAAGAGTTATTGACAGCGACGCTTGCTGGAGCGCGATTGCGGTTGCGACCAATACTGATGACTTCTTTTGCATTCATTCTGGGCTGCTTACCGCTTGCCGTCGCCAGCGGAGCTGGAGCCATTGCCAGGGAGGTGATGGGAACCGGAGTCATTGGGGGCATGCTCGCGGCGACTGGAATTGCCATTTTTCTTATCCCTATGCTCTATTATGTGCTCGAAAAATTACGGTCCGGGCGGAAGAAGTCAACAATCGTACGCCACCAAAGTGGAGAAGGACCTCAGGGGGCGGCATCAGGCAAAGATGGGGAGTGAGATGCACAGATTCATCGCTCTTGCGCCGGTGATTGTTTTGCTTGGCGGATGCATGGTCGGCCCAGACTACCGCCGCCCCGCAGTGCAGATTCCGCAGGCATGGCACTTTGCCGAAATGAATACGCAGGACTTGGTTAATACTGCCTGGTGGGAACAGTTCAACGACCCGGTATTGAACGAACTGATGGTCATTGCGCTTCGGGAAAACAAGGACCTACTGATTGCCACAGCCCGCGTCGAGGAGTTTCGGGGGAGGTATGGGGTGGTTAGGGCTTCCCTGCTCCCCCAAGTCGGGGTCGGCGTCAGTGCAGGACAGTTGCGCAGCACTGAGCAGGGGCAGGTCCCCCTGCCTTCCACAGCCAGCAACCCTGTCGACCAGTATCAAGTCGGTACTGCTGCCAGTTGGGAAATCGACTTTTGGGGTAAATACCGCAGAGCCTCTGAATCAGCACGCGCCAATCTTATTGGTACGGAGGAAGGAAAGGGGAGTGTCATATTATCTCTGGTCACATCCGTGGCCGGGGGCTATGTGAATCTCCGCGATCTGGACAAGCAGTTGGAGATCGCACAAAACACTGCCAAGGCGCGCGAAGAATCCTACAAAATCTTCAAGAAGCGGTTCCAGGGAGGGCTTATCTCCGATCTTGAACTCAGCCAGGCACAGTCGGAATATGAACAGGCCCTTGCAACCATCCCTGCCATCGAGAAGGCGGTCTCTCAACAGGAGAATGCCTTGAATGTGCTCCTGGGGCGTAATCCTGGACCTGTCTCGCGGGGTAAATCCATTGACGAGTTGAAGCTTCCTACTATTCCCGCCGGGCTCCCATCGAATCTACTGGAAAGCCGTCCCGATATTCGACAGGCCGAGCAGGACCTCATCTCGGCTAATGCCCAGATCGGCGTTGCCCGCGCCCAATACTTCCCGAGCATCTCCCTGACAGGCATGTTCGGTTGGGAGAGCACCAACCTGTCCGGATTATTCTCCGGACCAGCGAATAGTTGGAAATGGGCCGTTCCTCTTACCCAACCTATTTTCACCGGTGGGGCAATCGCGGGTCAGGTCAAAACGGTCGAAGCGATTCGGAAAGAGGCGCTTCTGCGCTACCAGAAGGTGATTCAAAGCGCCTTTCGCGATGTAGAAGATGCTCTGGTGGACCAGAAACGCACTCGGGAGCAGTTGACGGCCCAGAAACGACAGCTTGAGGCGCTTCGCATTTCCGCACGGACGGCGCGGGTACGGTATGACAACGGATACACGAGCTATATAGAGGTACTCAATGCCGAGCAGAGTCTGTTCGTCGCAGAACTGAGCTATGCCCAGACGCGCGGGGGACTGTTCCAGGCATTGATCAACCTCTACAAGGCGATGGGTGGGGGGTGGGTTATTGTCGCTGAAAAAATGACCACGACGGTGAACGGAAAAGACAAATTGCCCTATTAACAGACGGCGTATAAGTATCGGGAACACTATTTGCCCAAACTTGATCTGAAATCTTCGACATCCGTGTGCTAATGGCATGGAATTAATAAGCTTCTTTTTGAATGTCTCTTATAGATCTTTGTAAGAATCATGGCAGCCATTGACCAGATCAACAGTACAGTAGGGACTTTTTACCACAATGTGGTAGCTCGGGCCCGGAGAGAAACCATTTGTTTAACAAAAGATTTGAAAAAGTTGGAAATCTCGAACGGCACTGTATCGTGCCGCCCGGTTTATTGCTACGGCAGGCGGTATGGGCTTAGAGATGTTGAGGAGATAAAGCGGGTGGATGTTTTTGAGAGGCTTGAACAGAGCGTTCAATTTTTATTGAAGCACTCCAGATGCCGCCCGGCGGAGCGTGGAATACTGGGCATTGTCGAAATCTGCTTACATAGTGCTTACAAAATACTTTAAAAACAAAAAAGCACTTATCGAATTAACGATAAGTGCTTGACATTGCATGGCTGGGGGACAGGGATTCGAACCCCGATAAGCGGAGTCAGAGTCCGCTGTCTTGCCGTTAGACCATCCCCCAGCTTGGTGGAAAGTGCGGTGAAAATAGAAGGAATCGACCTGCTTGTCAAGGAAAAACCTTTCCGGCGCAAGGGATTAGCCAGACTACATCAGGATAACAACCATAGCATCAGGAAATGATCAACCCGGCGTAACCGACCACCTGACGGGTATCGCCGCTGGCCTCGCCGGAATCGGTGTAGCGAACAAGTTCGACCCTGGTGGCCCCCAGCTCCAGGGCGGCCAATAGCGCGATGGTTGTTGGTATGACCCCGCACATCGTGATCCGCTGGCCAATCACCGTCGCATACAGGCCCTGGGGATCCAAGGCCAGGATGCGTTCAATCGCCAGTTTATCTTTTTGCGCTGCCTGCTGCCGCGATTCGTAATGGCTCATATCAGTCGAGGCTACCATCAGCACCGGCTGTTCATATTTTCTGATAGCCGTGGCCAACTCCTGGGCCACTTTCCGGCATTGGGAAAAAGAAATCTGCGAGACAACGAGAGGGACGATCCGCAATCCAGGTTGTACCTGCTGGAGCAAGGGCACTTGCACTTCCAGCGAGTGCTCCAGGAGGTGCGCCTCCTCATCCTCGATAATGGATGCGGACCCCTGGAGGATGTCGGCAGCCAGCTGCCGGTTCACCGGCACCGTTCCCAGGGGCATGCTCCAATCCTCGGTCCCCAAAGCCAGCACCTCGCCGCGGCCATGATGGTTGGGTCCCAGGATCAACACCGTTTCCGGCACCTGCACCCGGCTGATGGTTTGACCGGCTGTCGCCCCGGAATAGATATATCCGGCGTGGGGCAGGACAACCACCAGGGCCTGCTCTTTGTCAGCTTCGGCTACCACGGGAACGAGCATCTCCATGGCAGAGCGCAATAATTCAGGGTCTCCTGGATAAAAACGATCGGCTGCCGCCGGCATTCGTGTCATGACTACCTCCCTTTCGTGCCGACTCCAAGTCGGCGTCAGACCATTATTTTCTCACTTCCCAGGTGGTGCCTTCCGGGCTGTCCTTGAGCACGATCCCATGCCCAAGCAGGACATCGCGCACCTCGTCAGAGGCGGCCCAATCCTTGGCGACCCGGGCCTGATTGCGTTTAACGATAAGTTGACTGATTGCCTCCTCGCTCAGGTCGATCCCAGCCAGGACTTCCTGTTTCTGGCAGGCAACCATAGCAACCGGATCCTGGCGCAGCAGTCCGAGAACACCCGCCAAGGCATGGAAAGAGGCACCGGTCGATCGCAATAGCTGCAGATCGCTCACTACCGGTTGTTCCGGCAAGGATCTCAGGATTTTATTGACAATTTTGACAGTATCAAAAAGCTGGCTGATGGCCTGGGCCGTGTTGAAATCGTTATCCATGGCCTCATGGAACCGGTTAGCCAGTGATTCCAACCCCGTCCTGTCCTTGTCGCTGATTCCGGAGGCTCCGGCAGGCCCGTCCACGGGCAGGGTTCCAAGCTGGGCCAAACATTCGTACATCCGCCTCAGCCCCGACCGGGCATCCTGAAGCGCGACCTCGGAGAAATCAAGGGGGTTGCGGTATTGGGTAGAAAAGATGAACAGGCGCAGCACCTCAGGGTCATATTGTTTGAGCACGTCACGGATGGTGAGAAAATTACCGAGAGACTTCGACATCTTTTCGTCTTTGATGGTGACAAAGCCGTGGTGCATCCACAGGTTTGCAAAGGGTTTGCCCGAGGCGCCGCAGCTCTGGGCAATCTCGTTTTCATGATGGGGAAAGACCAGGTCCTTGCCGCCGCCGTGAATATCGAAGGTCTCCCCCAGGTATTTCCGACTCATGGCCGAGCATTCGATGTGCCAGCCGGGCCGTCCTTCCCCCCAAGGACTGCTCCATCGCGGTTCACCCGGTTTCGCCCCTTTCCAAAGGACGAAATCCATGGGATGCTCCTTCTTGTCACTGACCTCCACCCGGGCGCCGGCCTGCATGTCGGCCAGACTGCGGCCGGAAAGCTGGCCATACCCGGCAAATCGTTCCACCCGGTAATAGACATCCCCGTCCGACGGATACGCCATACCCCTGGCGATCAATTCCTCGATCAAGGCGATCATTTCGCCAATATGTTCGGTGGCCTTGGGTTCGATATCGGGCCGCAGAGTGCCCAGGGCGTCCATATCGATATAGAATTCGTTGATGAAGCGCAAGGCCAGACTGGCGGCATCGACCCCCTGCTCCTTGGCCCGGTTAATGATTTTATCATCGATATCAGTGAAATTACGAACGAAGGTAACCTTGAAACCACGATGGCGCAGATACCGGACCGCCATGTCAAACACCAGGGCAGAACGGGCGTGGCCGATATGGCAGTAGTCGTAGGAGGTGATTCCGCAGACATAAAGCTTGACATGCCCCTCTTCAAGAGGCAGCAGCGGTTCCTTTCTGCGGCTGAGGGTATTGTATATTCTGATCGACATCTGAGCTTCCGAAGTAAGGGGACAAGGGTAAGTCGAGCAAAGGGACTATTTAACTAATGTACTACAACAGGGTAAGAACTCAATACGTTATTGAGCATTCCGGTGGTATTGTGCGGCGATCAGCGCCTCGGAGATGGCAGCTTTTCCTCAAACAGCGTGCGCTCCCTTCGACGGCTCTTTGTTCCACGGCGCCACACGCGAAAGCAGCAGCAGGCCGGGAACCGCCAGCGCGGTACAGAGCAGGAAAAAATTGAACCAACCCAGACTTTCCACCAGCCACCCGGCCGAGGCATTGATGAAGGTGCGCGGAACGGCGGCCAGACTGGTAAAGAGGGCAAATTGCGTTGCCGTGTAAGCCGGGTGCGTCGTCCGCGCTATGAAGGCGACGAAGGCGGCGGTCCCCAGACCGACGCCAAGCGCTTCCATACCAATCACGGCGGCCAGCGCCAGCCGCTGGTCGAGACCGATGACCGTTTGCGGCCCCAGCCAAGACAGCCAGGCAAAACCAAGAATCGACACCAATTGCACGACACCGAACAATAACAGGGCACGATTGATCCCCAACCGAACCATCCACAAGCCGCCGAGCAAACCGCCGAGCACTGCGGGCCAGAGACCAGCGTGCTTGGCGATCAGGCCGATATCGGTTTTCGTGAAGCCCATGTCGAGATAAAACGGGGTGGCCAGGGCCGTGCAGAGCGAATCGCCCAGTTTGTAGAGGAAAATGAAAGCAAGCACTAACAACGCACCACGTACACCGGCGCGACCCATGAATTCGTGAAAAGGCTCGACCACGGCTTCACGCAGGGTCTTTGGCGCGGCATAGGCCGCCACCGGTTCCTTAACCAGCAGGATCATGACCATGCCGGGCAGCATGAAGGCCGCGGTTATCCAGAATACCTGCGACCACGGCAGCAGGTCGGAAAGAATCAGCGATAGCGAACCCGGCACGAGTCCGGCCAACCGGTAAGCGTTCACATGCACGGCATTGCCCAGGCCCAGTTCAACCTCGGTCAGCAGTTCCCGCCGATAAGCGTCGAGGGCAATGTCCTGGGTGGCGGAAAAAAGTGCGAGCAGGGTGGTGAGCCAGAGTACCGGCACGATATCCGTACGTGGTGAAAGCCCGCCGAGCAGCCCGATGGAGAGCAGCAGACCAAGCTGCATGATAAGTGTCCAGCTGCGCCGCCGACCGAGTACAGGCAAGGCGTAACGATCAAGGAAGGGCGACCAGAGGAACTTCCAGGTGTAGGGAAACTGGATCAGCGCAAAGAAGCCGATGGTTTTAAGATTAACGCCCTCGCTGCGCAGCCACGCGGGAAGCAGATTGAGCAGCAGATAGAGAGGAAGACCAGAGCTGAACCCGGTAAAGATACAGATCAACATCTTGCGGGTCAGCAATACCGCGAGCCAGGCAGGCATCAGGCTCTTCGTCCCAAACGGTACAAGGCCAGCCTGCCGTTCACCAAAAGACCGACGCCCGGCTCTTCCATCCATGCCTCTAACGCCGAAGAGGTGGAACGAAGCGGTACTTCGCAGGCAAATCCCGTCAAGAAGGAGCTGAGTATCCGGGGTGCAAAGAGTTGTTGTCGTAAGGTTGGATTCATGATGGAGGTCAGAAGAGGAAGAGGAGAGAAGCGGCAGTCCTTTCTACCATACTGGGTTGTTTTGCAAAGAACAAATTACGGCCCCTGAATGATTGGTGCAAGAGCAGTACACTCTCCACCACCTCCGCACTACAGCGGGGCAAACGGCTTATAAAGGGGATCGCCGATCAGCACCATCTGCCAGGAAAGAAAGGGGAGAGTGACCAGATAGGCCTCGGCAAGGCTGAGGTACCCCTCGGTCAGGATCTGGAAGAACAGGTCTGGTAATGGAAAGGCCTGAATATAGGGTTCATAGACTGGCCCGATGGTGGCCGCCATCCCTTCCTCCAGCATGCGCTTGCACCAGACTTGTGAACCCGGCTGTCTGAGGGTGGTGCATTCGGCGCTGGCGATGTGATAGCCGATGGCTCCCCGCACCCAGGTAAAAGCATTGACATAGTGGCCCAGGCTGTACCAGCCGCAGTAGAGCGCTGCGGCCGGACAGTCTCCCGGCTGGAAAAGAGCCTCGCGCGCATCAAGTTTCACCTCCTCCATCCGGCCGCTTTTTCGCACCTCTTCGGCCGCTGCATGCAGTGCCGCGTCGTAGAGGGCATAGCCGCTGAGCTTTTGCACCGTCGGCTTAGGCCAGCGGGCATCGAAATAGGCCCGCCCCTGCAACCCTTTTTTTTCGGCAAAGAGAGCATCATCGACCAGCCGCCGCACGGTCGCCGGATTCGGTCCGTCCAGGCGGCTGACCATGAGCACCGTATCCCGCTTCAGCAGCGTTTCCTGTTCACGAAATCCAAGAAAATAGGGATTAGGCAGCCAGCCCTCCAAGGGGTAGTCCCCGGCCAGAACCAGGGCCAGCTCGGAATCCACCGCTGCGCGTGTTTCCGTCTTTTCCCCTGAGGTCACCTTGCTCAAAAGAGCATGCGATTCAATCGCCAACGGCACGCCGTACATGACCGCCAGACAGCGAATCCGGCTGTTTTTACCGAATCTGGCCAACGCCTGCCGGATCGGCCGGCGAATTTCCGTGTCATAGGTTGCCCGGGAACAATGCTCCTCCCCGGTGGTGCTGATCTGCACCAGATGCTCAAGAGGAATATGCCGCTGCTGCATGTAATACCTGGCCAGATCCAGACTGTCCTTAGCCTGGATATTGGCGATCACCACCACCTCATCCGGTTCAAGCGCCCTGCTCGAGTTCGGATGCACCAGCAACCAGGAAAGGACAAACAGGCAAACGATCAAGTTTTGACAGGTGCGGGAAGCCATGATACCTTGCCATGCAAAATGATGAGAAAATTAAAGAGAAAGAAAAATATAGGAGGAAAAAGGGGTGATTGACAAGGAGAATGAGGCGGCGACCATCGACTTCCAGCAACGACTGCTTGACTGGTTCGCCATCCACCAGCGACCGTTGCCCTGGCGCAGGGCCTATGATCCGTACCATGTCTGGATCTCGGAAATCATGGGGCAGCAGACCCAGATGGAACGGGTTGCCGTCTATTTTGAGCGATGGATCACCCTTTTTCCCAATATTGCCTCCGTGGCCGCCGCCCCGGAACAGGCGATTCTCATGGCTTGGGAAGGTCTGGGCTATTACAGCCGCGCCCGCAACATTCAGCGTACAGCCAGGCTGCTCGCCAGCGATAACGGTACAATTCCCGCTACCTACCAGCAACTTCTCGCCCTCCCCGGCATTGGCCCTTACACCGCCGCCGCCATCCTGTCGATTGCCTACAACCAGCCCTATCCTCTGCTCGACGCCAATGTCGAACGGTTGTTCGCCCGACTGGCAGACATTGACAGCCCCCTCAAGCTGAGACCGACCCAAAAAAGGCTGGCAGCTCTTGCCGCCACCCTGCTCCACCAGGACGATCCGCGCAGTTTCAACCAGGGCTTGATGGAACTGGGGGCGCTGGTCTGCACGCCGAAAAAACCAGATTGTGAGCGCTGTCCAGTCCAGGCACATTGCCGGGCCTACCGGAACGACACAGTGGACCTCCGCCCCCTACCCCCGGTTCGACCGCAACGGATCGATATCATCATGGCCTGCGGCATCATCCGCAACGGTCCTCTCTATTTCATCCAGCAGCGATTGCCCGATGATATCTGGGGTGGCTTGTGGGAATTTCCCGGGGGGCGCCTTGAAGAGGGGGAGACCCCGAGACAGGCGGCGGCACGTGAAATCGAAGAGGAAACCGGCTGGCAGATAACCGGACTTGCCCCCTTCACCACCGTGGTCCATCATTACACCCGCTACCGGGTCACCCTGCACAGTTTTCTTTGCCACCTCCCCACCTCGCTAACGGAGCCGAGGTTGACCGCAGCCACGCAAAGCGCGTGGGTTTCTCTTGCGCAGTTATCAGATTTTCCTTTTCCCGCTGGTCACCGTCGACTGGTAACCGCCTTGCAGCAAGCATCATTTCCGGAAAATTGGTAAAATCACCTCAAGCTACTTTCATCGTAAAATCAAGCTCATTATTGAGATCAATAAAATAACATTACGACTTCCCGGAAAAATTTGCATTCCGGTGCCGATGGTGCTAGTTTAGATTGATGCAATTTTTTTTCGTCCCTACTCCCCCTCAACTGGCTCAATACGAAGATCGTGCATCATAACCAACCGACATTATCCGACCCGACGTTATCGACCATGCAGGATGAGGTCCACCGGCTCAGCACCAACTGGCGAACCCTCCTTGACGCCCTGCCGGAGATGATTTTCCTGCTCAAAGATGACTGTACCGTCGAGTATATGAATAGTAACGCCAAGGCCTGTTTTGGCACCCCCTGTCCGCAGCGCGTGGCCGATTGCCTGAAAGAGGCGGGTCGGGCCTGCCAGGAAAGCCTCTTGCGATCAATGGGATCACCGGGCGACAGCAAAGTCACCGAAACCGTTGTCGGCGCCATGCCGGTGGAGTATTCGTTCGTTCCTTTTGTCGGTTATACCGGCGAAAACCTCATCATGCTGGTGGTGCGCGATATTACCCAGCGCAAGAGCTTCGAGCGGGAATTGCTGGAGTTCAACACCAGCATCGAAACCATTCTCCGACAGAAAATCAGCGAGTTGCAGGCCAGCGAAGAGACACGACTGCGGCTCTCCCACCAGGTCAACAGCCTGAAGAGCCAGCTAGGCCACCATCATCAGGCAGACAAGATGGTGGGCCGGAGTCGCAAGATGCGGGACCTGCGGGAAATGATCCACCAGGTGGCTGAATCCGACGCCACCATACTCATCAGCGGCGAATCGGGGACCGGCAAAGAACTGGTCGCCAACCTGCTCAAGGCAACCAGCTCCAGAGACGATAAACCCTTTCTCAAGATCAACTGCAACGCCATTAACGACTCCATTCTCGAGGCTGATCTCTTTGGCTACGAAAAAGGATCCTTCACCGGTGCCACTGCCCGCAAAATAGGCAAATTTGAAGTTGTCGACGGCGGGACCATCTTCCTCGACGAAATCGGCGATATCAGCCCGAGGATGCAGGCCTCCCTGCTGCGGGTGCTGCAGAACGGTGAAATCCTCCGGGTCGGGGGCACCGAACCCCTCAAAATTAATGTCCGGGTGATCGCGGCTACCAATGTCGATCTCGCCCAGGCAGTCAAAGAAAAAAAATTCCGGCTTGACCTCTATTATCGCCTCAACATCATAAACATTGCCATGCCCCCCTTGCGTGACCGCAAGGAAGACATCGTCGAGTTGGTCTCGTACTTTGTCAACCACTACCGTGAGGCCTTCAAAAAAGAAATCGATTTTGTACCGAAATCCATTATCAATCGCCTGCTGGCTCATGACTGGCCCGGCAATGTTCGCGAACTTGAGAACCTCATCCAACGGGCGGTGCTCATGGCCAAAGGCAAGATGATCACCGAGACAGATCTGCTGTTCGACCAGGATCCACGGATGGAACAACCGCAGACCGACAGCTTCAACATTGACGAGAAACTGGGGAAACTGCCTTTAAAATCGATCATCGCCGAGTTCGAGGCTGCTATCGTCAACCGCGCCCTGCACAAATACAGCGGCAACGTCTCCACCGCCGCCGATCAGCTCAAGGTCGGCAAGACCGCCCTCTACGACAAGATGAAACAGCACGGCATCTCCGCCAAGATTATCAAAAAAAGCGGTTGAAATAGAAGAATACTTTTCATACCCTTCTAAGCCCCGCTGCGTTGACCAGTCCTTGGGGAGACCAACCACGACATGCTCACCTTGTCAAGCGTGGGCCTTTTCATGCCTCGCAGGTGATTTGGGCTGGGGAGGATGAGGCTCTCACAATGCCAAAGAGTCGCTTGGCCGGGGAAATTCCAAAAAAAAAACAGGTCGGTTGGGGCGAAGAAAGGGGAGATGTTCAGAACAGCAGGAATTCCTTGAACTGGCCACGCATGCAGTGATTGGAGGCCATTGCCGAGGAATAGGCGCCGGCATTGATCAAGGCCAGGTGGTGCTGCTCCGTCAGATCGGGTAACCAAGCCTGCGCATACCAAACATCCAGGGCCTCGTTGATGTTGCCGACCACGTCCATCATTGAGCATGGTGCTGCCTCGTAACGCAACGGCACCGGCTGGAAAGGCAGGTTGTAATAGGCCGGCTCAGGCCCGATGTTGAAGCCTGCATCAACACCAACAAATACCGTATTTTGCTTCTTTTCAACAAAGGTCTTGCCCAGAAGCAGGAGTCCGGCATCCTTAACGATATAATCTCCCGGCTCGATCTCCACATGTAGACCTCGCGCCGCAAATTGACGGTGCAGAATCGTTGCCCACTGATCCAAGGCCAAAGGTTCATCCGATGCAACATGGGGAACCCCTAGACCGCCACCGATATTGACGCATTCCACTTGCCCGGCCTTTTCGACAAACCAGAAACAGTGGGCGATAATCCGTTCCAGTTGTTCCAACTGCGGCGTCAGATACCCGCAACCGGTGTGGAAATGAATTTTGCTGACCTGTAAACCATAGGACTGGGCGATTGCCAGGGCATCTAGGAACTGTTCCTGATAAATACCAAACTTCGTGGTCACATCCCCCGCATAGTGGAGCCTGTCGTTGGCGGCTCGGCCAATCCCCATGGCAGGGTTCACCCGCAGGCCGATTTTGGTTCGCGGCTTGAGTTTTCCCCAGCAATGGATGGCATGAAGGGAATCGCAATCCATAAAGATACCCTCATAGCGCGCCAACACCTTCAAATCCTGCGTGGAGAGACTGGAGGCGGTGAAGGAAATATCGTTCGGCGTAAATCCGCAACTGACCGCATGCTCAACCTCGCCAGGTGAGCAAGCATCGATACCACAGAGACCGGTCTGCTTCAGGAAGGTCAACAGGGGTGCGAACCGGTTGGCCTTCATGGCGTACTGGAGGGAATATTGACCTGCCAGATTGGCGGCCGACAAAGCAGTGTGCAACCGAACTAGATTTTCTTGTACCCGGGAAGCGGAATAAACGAAGGAAGGGGTGCCGAATTGATCGGCCAGGTCTTGCACCCTGCGCCCGGCAAAATACAACTGATCCCGCTGGTAGCAGAGACCGGGTCTCTGCCACCAGCGATAGTAGGACTGTTGGTTCAACGGAGACCTTGATTAAGGTTCAATAATTCCGGCCTGATAACTTCAGCATTCAACATTTCTTTCCTTCCGGTGATCCAGCCGCGACAATTGGCGGCCCCGCAGGAACAGGGAAACTGCTTGAACAAAACATCCTCGGTTTCAGCATAATCCATGTAGAGAAAACTATTAACGGGGATATTCTGCAAGGCGGTGACAGTCAGGTCCTCCATGTTCAGCGAGATATTGGGTGAACAGGAATGGAGGAAATAACCGGAAAAATAGGGATCAAAAAGATGCGTTTCCGGAGACAACTGCAGGGTGTGCTGACGAATCTCGTCGACAATATGACCTGCCATCCTTGCAATAACATCGCCCTTTTTGAAATTCCGGTAAGTAATCACACCCTTACCGGCTAATTCATCTTTAAAAACAACGGCAAACTCAGAATGTTTTGGAAAAAGAGGATCTTTCCCAAACTGGTCCGGGTAAAGCATGCGCATGTTCTCCTCGAACAATTAAAAAACAAACCCTATCCACATGGGTATTGTTGATAGGAAGTAAATTTAACATAAATAAGGAGCGCTCTATACAGTTAAAATGAACGACTGACAAGCATTATTAACAACGGTTTTTCAAAAAAAGGAAAGCGTGTAAAATCTTATTTTCCCTGTTACTTCAACAGGATCAGCAGCCCTTAAAAACCAGGGGCTCATAGTTGACAGCATCCAGGAGAGACTGACGCATGGCAGGCCCTCCCTCTCCTTATGGGTTGCGCCTCTGACGCTCCCCGCTCTTCCTGCAAGGCCTCCGGCCCCCGCCTTTTTTACCTCCGACTCAAGTTGAAAAATTTTTTCCCTTGCCGGCTGATTTCGGTCCCGGCAATTCCCACCATGGTCGTTATTACCGGCACCTGATTTCATTGCCCCAATGCCCGATTGACGAGCATTCAATTTTTGTGATTTTATATACCTTCTTTCAGCTATTGCAATCTTAATTACGGCTCATTTAAAAATATCTCAAGATCGATCCCCTGAGGCTCTCTCCAGGGGAGAAGCTTAGGGGAAGAGTATTAATGGAAATAATACTTTTCTTCTTAAGGATATTCCGTTTACCATACCGGAACAGAACATTTTTTCCTTTTCCCCTGTCGAATTGAGGCGTTTCATGTCGAACTGGTTTGTTGCCCTGGATGGCAAACCCCTCGGTCCCTTCTCCCGCCAGCAAATTCTTAGCGGCCTTGCTGCAGGCCAATACAATGCGGTAACCATGGTCTGGCGGGACGGTTTTGCCGACTGGCAGCTCGCAGGCAGAGTAGAGGAGTTGCAAGCCGGCCCGGCAATGCCGGTTCCGCCCCCCTATTCGGGCAAGGAGGCCCATGCAATCGACTACACCATCTTTGGCAATGAGATGCAGTTTGTCGAGATTGAACTTGACCCGCAGGAAAGTGTAATTTCCGAGGCGGGTGCGATGATGTACATGCATGATCAGGTGGCAATGGAGACGATTTTCGGCGACGGTTCCCAGTCCTCGAGTTCCGGGACTTTTTTTGACAAGGTGCTCGGCGCGGGCAAGCGGCTGATCAGCGGCGAAGGGCTGTTCATCACCTTGTTCACCTACACCGGTTCCACCAAAGGCAAAGTCGCCTTTGCCGCGCCATATCCAGGGAAAATCATTCCGCTGGACCTGACCCAATATGATAATCGAATCATCTGTCAGAAAGACGCTTTCCTCTGCGCTGCCAAAGGGGTCGCCGTAGGAATCGCCTTTCAGAAAAAAATAGGAGTTGCCCTGTTTGGCGGCGAGGGCTTCATTATGCAGCAACTCGACGGCGATGGTCTTGTTTTCATCCATGCCGGGGGAACCATTGTTGAAATAGAATTGGCGGCAGAGGAGAGGCTCCGGGTTGACACCGGCTGTTTGGTGGCGCTGACCAGGACGGTCGACTATGATATTGAGTTTGTCGGCAACGTTAAGTCCGCTATTTTCGGAGGAGAAGGATTCTTCTTTGCCAACTTGCGCGGCCCGGGTCATGTCTGGCTGCAATCGCTGCCCTTCTCCCGCCTCGCTGGCCGCATCTGGAAAGCAGCGCCGCAAGCGGGCGGAGGAAGTCAGGATGAGGGGTCGATGCTCGGCGGACTCGCCGACATCCTGAAACGTTGAGATGCATACACCTTGCTAGCAGACCGTGGAGCGTGCCGCCCTGGTATCGGCAGTTCCCTGTCTGCTGATCGCAGTAGTGCCGCTGCCGCCCATCCTTCTTTCACTTATCAACCATCACCCTGAGCACAAAAGGACGACAATGCCACAGACCGATTATCTCGAGGATCTCTTTACCTATATCAACCGCTCACCGACCCCCTTCCATGTGGTGGCCACCAGCGGCGCCCTGTTGTCACGCCAGGGATTTCAACGCCTTCACGAATCAGACTCCTGGCAGAATCTCCCTGCCGGTTCTTATTACCTGATCCGCAACGATACCAGCCTGATCGCCTTTACGTTGACCAGCACCCCGCATTCCGGAATGTGTCTTCGTATGGCCGGCGCACATACCGACAGTCCGGGCCTCAAGGTCAAACCCAAGCCGGTCCAACTGCATCACACCTTGGTGCAACTCGGGGTGGAAGTGTATGGCGGAGCCCTTCTGGCCCCCTGGTTCGACCGGGACCTGTCCATGGCCGGCCGCATAAGCTGGACTATGGACGATGGCCCCTTGCAGTGCAGCCTGATTGACTTCAAACGGCCGGTGGCAACCATACCCAGCCTTGCTATCCACCTGGACCGCGAGGCCAACGCCAAGAGGTCCATCGACAAGCAGGCCGATCTTGTTCCCTTGGTGATGCAAAGCAGTGAATCCCTCGCACCGGATTTCAAAACCATCCTCAAACTCCAGTTGCTCCGGGAACATCCGATGGCAACGGATGCGGAGCTCATCGATTTCGATCTGTTCCTCTATGATACGCAACCGCTTTGCCGCGTGGGGTTCAACGGTGAATTCATCACCGGTTCCCGCCTGGACAATCTCCTTTCCTGTCACGCCCTGCTGCAAGCCCTGGTGCAAACCGCCACTCGTCGGGACTGCCTCGTCGTCCTCAACGACCATGAAGAGGTGGGCAGCGTCTCAACTTCTGGGGCCCAGGGGCCTTTTCTAAAAAATGTGCTGGAACGGCTTTTCCCTGATCCCGGCCAGCGACAACAGGTCATCGCCCGGTCGCTCTTGCTCTCGGTGGACAACGCCCATGCGGTCCATCCCAATTTTGCCGGTAAACACGATCCGGACCATCTACCCCTGCTCAATCGAGGCCCGGTCATAAAGTTGAACGCCAACCAGCGGTACGCCACCAACGGCCTCACCGCCGGGTTGTTCCGCCTCTTCTGCAAAAAGGCCGGAGTGCCCTGTCAGCAGTTCGTGATGCGCAATGATCTGGCCTGCGGTTCCACCATCGGTCCTTTGACCGCCGCCGAGATCGGGGTGCCTACGGTCGACATCGGCGTTCCGCAACTGGCCATGCATTCAATCCGGGAGATGGCCGGCCATCTCGACGGCTGGTATCTGATGCAGACGCTGGCCATTTTTTTCTCCGAACCAGATACCGGTATCTGCTGTCCCGAAGTGATCGCTTAGCAGAGGTTATCGCTCAACCTTGCACCTGATGCAGCTATGCCTGCAGAGCCTATGGTTGTGCCTGCCGGAATCAGTCCGTGGCATGGGCCATCACTCGCATATACTCCTCATGCCGCTGCATCCGGTCATCGAGAAACTTGTTTTCAGCAAAACCACAAGCGTGTTCCTTGCAATACGCCCCCTTGGTGACATAGTTGAGCACCATTGCCGGCACGTCGTAATGATGGACAGTGGTGTACTTCTTCACTTTGCCGTCCTCAATCACCATGATGCGGTTCATGTGGATACTGTCGTCTTTATTGTTGAGATAACGAAGTTTATCATAACTTTTCCGGCCAAATATCCCGGGGGGGACATGGTCGCTCACCAAAATGATCAGACTTTTCTCGTCGATTTCGAGTAAGCGGTTGACATATTCAGCCACCGCCTCGGAGCGGTAAAAAAACTGATTGGCAGAATTCTCCAATTGCGGGTCCTTGAAAGCAGAAACGAACTTGAGCACTTTGGGACGTTTCTGTTCATTAATGATATGCGGCATGTGGCCGTAAATGGTGAGGACATAATTAAACAACGGCAAACCGGTTTTGTCTTTGATAAGTGGAGCAATAAACTCAAGATTCTGAGCAAAGAGGGTGCGGTCAAACATATATCCATCTTCACCGGTCGTGTCCCCGATCGAGAGATAGGTATTGTCGTCTTTCAGATACTCCCTGGGGAAATACATCTGGGCAAAGCCCATGCCCTTATACCCTTTCGGGGTGTTGAAAAAACTGGGTTTATAAGCATTGCTGGCCATCGTCCGATAACCGGCGAGTTGGAGTGTTCCTGGCAAACAATAGGCCGGGGCACCGGTAAAACTATTGAACTCAACACCAGCCAGCTCCTGGAAGGCGGGAACACCGCAGAGAGCCTCAAACTCAGCCTGTGATGTTCCGCCCCCAACCACAGGGGATACGGAAAAACCCAATTTGTTACCAAATAATTTTTTAAAATTGGGATGATAGGGATCTTTGGTTAAACTGG
>Ga0364909_10192_pt1 | contig 21395 bp, 23 predicted proteins | sample SorcelJu500001C3_3_FD_206966 | JGI IMG/M metagenome (GOLD analysis project Ga0364909, IMG submission 206966) | Enriched cells from Trout Bog Lake Hypolimnion, Wisconsin, USA - BchlTB.June25.5000.01.C3 | ecosystem: Environmental > Aquatic > Freshwater > Lake > Hypolimnion/Profundal zone | place... | reverse complement strand
AAAGAGCACCAAAAGGGCTTAATAATGGGGTGGGGCAGGTAAATGGGGCAAGTAGATTACCCCGGCGAGGATAATTGAAGCGCGTTCTGTTTAACCGTTTGTCTTGCAAAGGAAAATCAAGAACATACCAATCAATTAATTTGGTGGGCGATACAGGATTTGAACCTGTGACTTCCACCGTGTGAAGGTGGCACTCTCCCGCTGAGTTAATCGCCCTGTGAAAGTTGGGAAAATATAATGAAAAATTATAAGGTAAAGCAAGCGTTTTTTGGGTCAGTGTCTTGCCGAAAAAATTTTATAAGAATTCAGGTCGGCACCACCCAAGCGTGCTAGCCGCTTAATGTTGTCCTCAGGGCGAGATTAATGACGGGCTCATTGTCGATATCCGGCAACCTATCGATGCCGCTTTTCGATAGTTGGCACGATGTCCACAGCCAATCAAAGACTTGGTCCGTTTTCTTTGTGTCCATTCCGTCTTGCATTAGTAGTTGGCGGTTATGACCCAAGCAAACACTTTTCCGAGCCAGGGTGCTGATTATAGTACCGGGCCTCGATAAGGTTGCCCTCAGGATCACGGAAATAGATGGAAGTCCCGGTACCGTGAGCTCCCCAGCGGGGTACAGGACCTTCCTCGATAAGAATGGAGTTAGCCTGGAGACGCGCCAGCAGCATGTCCCAGGTGTCTTTATTCATGGCCATGCAGAAGTGGTTCAGATGCTCCCTGCCTTGGCTAGGGGGTGCATCCTTCTGCCACATCTTTTTCGGAAAGAGGTCGATGATTGTGTCCGGATTGAGCCGTACCGATGGAAAGGGCACTTTTCCGGCGCGGTATTCCTTTAAACGTTCAGCTGCAAGCTGCAGCACATTGGTATAGAAGGCGATCATTTTGTTGTCGTCTTCCATGTTCAAGACAATGTGATCCATGAAGCAGTGCATGGTCATTCCTGTTAGGTAAAAGTATACGAGAAGGGAGAGTCGGAAAACTATTTTAGATTTTGTTTGTTTTGCTTAGCTCGCATCGCCACCCCAATTCAATTAATCACTATGCACTCGCACCAACAGTCATCTGACGTAAATTTGTGATGTCTCGCAAGGGTGATGTGCCAAATAACCGGCTATATTCACGGCTAAATTGGGATGCGCTCTCATAGCCGACCTGAAATGCGGCAGTTGTTGCGTCCAAAGGTTCGACAAGCATCAACCGTCTCGCTTCGTTCAAACGCAACCATTTTTGATACTGCAGGGGGCTCATGGCTGTTAGTATTCGAAAATGGTGATGGAAGGTCGATGTGCTCATATTGACCTGCTTCGCCAGATCATCGATCCTAAGCGGTTGGGTGTAGTTTCCTTTCAGCCAGTCGATTGCCCGCGCTATCTGATTACTCTGGCTTCCTGTCGACGCAATCTGCCGCAGACGCACGCCTTGATCGCCGACCAATAAACGGTAGATAATTTCGCGCTGGATGATCGGCGCGAGGATCGGAATGTCCTGCTCTTCACCAAGCAAATCGATGAGCCGTTGAAAAGCGGTGAGCAAGGGCAAGGTGATTTCGCCAGTTGCCATTCCACGGCTCGATTGCTGGGTGCGCGGCAAGGGAAGATTGCTATCCACCATCAGCTGTGAAATCTCCTGCTGATCGAGTTTTAACCTGAGTCCCAGATAAGGTTGCTCCCGGCTCGCTTCGATAATCTGCACCACCGTGGGCAGATGCACGGACGTAATCAAGTAATGGTGCGCGTCATAGACATACGTGTCGTCCCCGAGGAGCACACGTTTAGCCCCTTGTGCAACCAAGCAAATACTCGGTTCATACATACTGCTTATCAAGGGAGTCGGCTCATCACGCCGAAACAGGGACAGACCGGGGATCGCGGTCGTGTGGAGTTCGCCCTTCTCGGTCAATCGGGCGATATTTTGACCTATTGTTTTAAGTGTCTCTTCCATGCTGTCGCTCTCAACTCTGTTTTTTCGCTGCCCATTTACACATTGATTTCCCTGCTCCAATACTGCCAGACCCTATTTCGGGTTACAACAATTATCAAAGAATTCAGACGATCAGGCAAGAAATCAAGAGGATTGGTCTACCTACCCTTGGTTTTTGATGGTTACTATATGACTGTTAGAAGGAGATAAATAGATTCAAATAAATTCTGCGAAGAATTCGATTTCAAACAGATGTAGGAAGAATCATCACAATGCAAAAACGTAAACTAGGAAACGGCAACCTGGAAGTCACGGTATTAATAGGGTCTGGTTTGATAGGTGTTGCAATCGCGCGCCGTGTGAGTTCGGGAAAGCACATCCTGCTCGCGGACTTAAGAAAAGAGAATGCGGAGGCTGCTGCCGCAGTTCTCAGTAACGCCGGGTTTGAGGTCACAACGGCGACCGTCGATGTATCCTCGCGCGAACAGGTTAAGAGTCTTGCTCAACAAGCAGCAGCACTCGGCGAGGTTACGGGAGTCATCCACGCTGCCGGAGTTTCACCCTCACAAGCATCTCCACAGCAAATTTTGGCGGTTGATGTGTATGGCACAGCAGTCGTGCTGGAGGAGTTTGGTAATACCATTGCCCAGGGAGGTTCGGGCGTGGTTATCGCCTCGCAGTCCGGGCATCGCCTGGGCGCGCTTACCAATGAACAAAATAAGCTTCTCGCGACCACGCCAGCCGATCAGCTTTTATCGCTTCCCATGCTGCAGCCTGATCAGGTGAAGGATACCTTGCACGCATACCAACTTTCAAAACGCGGAAACTCGTTGCGGGTGATGGCAGAAGCTGTCCGATGGGGCAAGCGGGGGGCGCGGATCAATACGATTAGTCCGGGGATTATTATCACGCCGCTTGCGAAAGATGAGCTCACTGGTCCTCGCGGCGAATGGTACCGTCGCATGATTGAGCTTTGTCCCGTAGGAAGAGCAGGCACACCGGATGAGGTTGCCCATGTCGCCGCACTGCTCATGGGGCCAGAAGGGGCGTTTATCACCGGAAGCGATATTCTTATGGATGGTGGAGTCACGGCTTCCTATTTCTTTGGAGAGCTTGCTCCGTGAAGAACCCTCTAGTCGCGAGTTAGCCCCCTGTCACTTCGAGCGTCGAGATCCATGTCCAACACCGGTGCTTGGCGGTTTCAATATAACGATATTTAAGGAGAATAAATTATGAACATAAACGATTTGAGCAAGAGTGTGATTTTTCCTATTGGAGAAAAATTTGACAGCCCAAATTTTAACGGAACGGTATGGCTCAACATGCTTACGCCTTTCGGATCGGCCCTTCCCATCGGCAATGTGACATTTGAACCGGGATGCCGCAATAATTGGCACAAACACGCGGGCGGCCAGATCCTCCTCGTGACCGGCGGAAGAGGCTATTACCAGGAATGGGGAAAGCCAGCGCAAGAACTTCATACAGGCGATGTGGTCACTATTGCTGCCGATGTGAAGCACTGGCACGGTGCTGCCAAAGATAGTTGGTTTGTGCACCTTGCTATTGAGATCGATCCCGAAAAAGGGCCGGCAACATGGCTGGAGCCCGTATCGGATGCAGAGTACAATACATTGAAATAGGAGGCGTTGCTCATGTCTATAAGTGAAACGGCCCGGAAAAATCATGAGGAACTTTTTCCCCATCATAAATCCACGCTCAGGTTCACCGATCCTGAACTTGTCGAAGTGATCGACAATTTTGCCTTTGACGAAGTGCTTTCCTACGGAAACCTTGATGCCCGAACAAGGCTGATGGTGATCTTGGCGTCACTTATCGCCCAGCAGACCTTGAGCGAATACAGGATACTACTCGGCGGCGCGTTGAATGTCGGCGTTACCCCAATTGAAGTAAAAGAGATTGTCTATCAGTCTGTACCGTATGTAGGCATTGCCAAAGCCTTGGATTTTATCCATGCGACCAACGAAATCCTGGAGAGCCGTGGCATAAAACTTCCATTGGAAGGCCAAGCAACTACCACTCCTGCAACCCGATTGGAAAAGGGACGAGCGCTTGCCAAGTCGATTTTCGGGACGACGATTGATGAGATGTATGAGCAATCTCCAAAAAACCAAATCCATATGCAAAAATATCTGTCGGCAAATTGTTTTGGCGATTTCTATACGAGGACAGGGCTTGATATCAAAATGCGAGAACTTCTGACATTCTCGATGCTCTTGTCGCTCGGTGGATGTGAGCCGCAGGTGAAAGCCCACATTCAGGGCAATGTAAATGTCGGCAACAATAAAGAAACATTACTCAGCGTTGTCACTCAACTGTTGCCGTATCTTGGTTACCCGAGAACCTTAAACGCCATGAGGTGCTTAAATGAAGTACTGCCCGAAGAAGAAAAACTCTGATTACCGTTAATTCTGGGCATCAACAATGCCAGGCCTTACAGCAATGATCGAATGCTTCGGAGGATCAGGCAATTATTAGACAGGATTGGTCTACCTGTCATTGTTCTTAGTGGTTATTATCTCGTTGTCATAATGTCAGAAATCGCTTTGAGCAAAGTTTATGACGGAGTCCGATTCTAAACAGATGCAAGGAGAATCACTATGCAAAAGCGTATTTTAGGGAACAGTAATCTGGAAGTCTCGGCCTTGGGGCTCGGGTGTATGGGGATGAGCTATGGTTATGGTCCAGCTTCTGATAAACAGGAGATGATCGCCCTGATTCGCGCCGCTGTGGATCGTGGCGTCAGCTTCTTTGATACTGCCGAAGTGTACGGTCCGTTTACCAACGAAGAACTGGTGGGTGAAGCTCTTGCACCATTTAAGGGAAAGGTGGTCATTGCCACCAAATTCGGCATTAAGATTGAAGACGGCAAACAGGTGCTTGACAGCAAGCCAGTGCATATCAGGCAATCGGTCGAAGGTTCTCTCAAACGCCTTAAAGTTGATGTCATCGATCTGCTCTACCAACATCGCGTTGACCCCGATGTACCGATCGAGGAAGTGGCCAAAGCAGTACGAGATTTGATAAAGAAGGAAAGGTCAAGTATTGGGGACTTTCTGAAACGGGTGTGCAGACGATCCGCCGCGCCCATGCGGTCCAGCCTCTCACTGCAATTCAAAGCGAATACTCGATGATGTGGAGGCAGCCTGAAGAAGAATTGCTGCCCACCCTTGAACAACTCGGGATCGGTTTTGTTCCGTTCAGTCCGCTGGGCAAGGGATTTCTGACCGGAAGATTTGACAAAAATGCGACCTTCGCCAGTTCCGACTTCCGCAGCAAAGTCCCTCGCTTTACTCCGCAGAACCTTGATGCCAACCAGAATTTAGTCAATCTGATCAAGAAGGTTGCCGTAGGCAAAAAGGCAACGCCGCCCCAGATCGCACTCGCATGGGTTCTTGCCCAAAAGCCGTGGATAGTCCCCATTCCCGGCACGCGAAAACTGGACCGTCTGGAAGAGAATTTGGGCGCAGTAAACGTTGAGCTCACGGCCGATGAACTGAGTACCCTGAACGACGCACTCTCAAAGATCGAAATTTCGGGAGACCGCTATCCGAAAGAATACGCAAAAAGAACGGGTAACTAACAGGAAAATCCCTAATTAAATCATGGAGGAAAAGTGATGACAACAAAAGTACTTGGTTACGCAACACAGTCCGCAAAGGACGCTTTGGCCCCTTTTCGCTTTGAGCGTCGCCTTCCACGACCTGACGATGTGGAGATCGAGATTCTTTATTGTGGCGTATGTCATTCGGATTTACATAGCGCCCGCAATGACTGGGGCAACAGCACCTACCCGATGGTGCCCGGACATGAGATTATCGGCCGCGTGGTCAGCGTCGGATCGGAGGTCAGCCGCTTCAAAGCTGGCGATCATGTAGGGGTCGGTTGCATGGTTGATTCCTGTCGGCATTGTGAGGCCTGTGAACAAGGGCTGGAGCAGTATTGCGTGGAATTTCCCACTCTCACCTATAACGCCCTTGATCGTCACGACAAAATGCCGACTTTCGGAGGGTACTCGGAAAAAATTATCGCGTCGGATAAATTTGTGCTGAAGATTCCCGCCGGGTTGGATCTCAAAGGAGCCGCGCCCTTACTGTGCGCCGGAATTACAACCTGGTCACCGCTGCGGCACTGGAAAGTAGGGAAGGGGAGCAAAGTGGCGGTTGTCGGCCTTGGCGGTCTCGGGCACATGGCACTGAAACTGGCAAAGGCGCTAGGCGCTGAGGTTACGCTGTTTACACGTTCGCCTGGAAAAGAGGCTGATGCACGTCGGCTCGGCGCTGATAAAATTGTGCTCTCAACTGATGACGCACAAATGAAAGCGGTAAAAGGTCAATATGATTTGATCGTTGATACCGTGCCGTATGTCCATGATCTCAACCCGTACATGCCGACGCTTTCACTGAATGGCACTTTGGTGTTGGTCGGATATTTGGGCGGATTGGAACCGCTCTTAAATACTGTTCCCATGATCATGGGGCGGAAATCGGTGGCAGGTTCGCTCATTGGCGGTATTGCCGAAACCCAGGAAATGCTCGATTTTTGCGGGAAGCATGGCATCACTTCCGATATCGAAGTTATTAAGATCCAAAATATCAATGAAGCGTATGAGCGGATGCTGAAAAGTGATGTCAAGTACCGCTTTGTGATTGATATGGCCTCATTGAAGGCTTGACGGTCAACCCTGTTGGCATAATCCACAATGCGCAATATCTGAGGAAGGCACGGGGATGAGGGTTCTTAAAAACTTATCCCCGTGGTAGATTTTCGAAAGCTGCCGTTTTTTTAAATTCTTGGGGGCTAGTTCCAATTCCAGATCAAACATGACTCCCATCCGCCCGCTTGTCATTTCGAGCGAATGCGAGAAATCTCAGCCCCCTGCAGTCTTTTCCCTGAGATTTCTCCTCGCTGTGCTCGTCGAAATGACAAGGATCCTTTTTCTTTTGAAATTGAATGGACTCACCTATCCCAACGAAATGACGTATATATAAAGGAGGTTGACATGGAATATGCGATTTTGAATAATGGGCTGAAGATGCCCATGCTGGGGTTTGGTGTCTTTCAAATAAGCGAACCCGCCACTTGTGAACGCGCAGTCTTGGATGCGCTCGAGACAGGGTACCGCCTTATCGACACTGCTGCTTCCTATCAGAACGAGACCCAGGTCGGTAATGCATTGAAAAAAAGTGGCATCACAAGAGACGAATTATTCATAACCACCAAGCTGTGGTTGCAAGATGCCAACTATGACGGCGCGAAAGCGCAGTTCGAGCGATCACTCAATCTCTGCAACTGGATTATGTTGATTTGTATCTCATCCATCAGCCCTATGGCGATGTGCACGGCGCCTGGCGGGCGATGGAGGAATTACACAATATGGGGAGGATTCGTGCTATTGGAGTGAGTAACTTTCATCCCGACCGCTTAGCCGATCTGATGGCGTTCAACAAAATCAAGCCTGCCGTCAATCAAGTGGAGGTGAATCCGTTCAACCAGCAATTACACGCCATTGCGTGGATGCAGGCCAAAGGGGTTCAGCCCGAAGCCTGGGCGCCGTTTGCCGAGGGTCGCAACAACCTGTTCACCAACCCCCTGCTGACCGAGATCGGAAAAAAACTGGGCAAATCCGTTGGCCAGGTGGTGTTACGCTCTCTGGTGCAGCGCGGTGTTGTTACGTTGGCCAAGACCGTGCACAAGGAGCGAATGGTGGAAAACATTGATGTGCTCGATTTTGAACTTTCCGCTGCCGATATGATCCAAATAACCGCCATGGACACTGCGACCAGTGCCTTTTTTTCGCACCGGGATCCCGCCATTGTCGAGTGGTTGGCAAGTAGAAAGCTGGATGTGTGACGTAGTTACTTTTAGATACCAAGCCATGAGTATAAGAAGTAGCGTTGTGGTATCCAATTGATTTCCTGGCCTAAACTCTTTGAACAAATCTATTATGATTCGTGTAGGGGTGAAATCGAAGACCTGCATGCTCTGTTCGCTGATAAGTGTTCTGTGCTTGCTTACCGCCTGTTCACCACATATAGCAGCACCTGCAGGTTCAGCATCTTCATTCTCATCCCCACATCTTGCAGAACACCTCTTCGTATCCTTTGACCATACCGAATTGCCACTCAGAATGTGGCTGCCTGCTGATCAAATCAACGGCGTGATCGTTGCACTGCACGGTTTCAATGACTACTCGAATTTTATCAAGGATGCTGCGTCGTTTTTTAATCAAAGAAAGTTGGCCGTATATGCTTACGATCAAAGAGGATTCGGAAAAAGCCCTACCCGTGGTCAGTGGAGCGGCTGGCAAGCCATGGACGAGGATTTGACCACCTTTATCACCTTGATTAAACAGGCGCATCCGGGTACCCCGGTGTATATCCTCGGCGACAGTATGGGCGGGGCTGTTGCCATTGTCACCATGGCTCAGAGTAATCCTCCAGATGTACAGGGCGTCATCTTAGTCGCTCCGGCGGTGTGGGCTCGCTCTGAAATGCCTTTTTACCAAAGGTTTGTGTTATGGCTTGCAGCACATACGATACCCTGGGCAAAAGTTACCGGCCAATTCCTGGGGATTACCGCTTCAGATAATATTGAGATGCTCAAGGGGATGCGTAAAGATCCTCTTGTTATAAAAGAAACCAGAATCGAGGTGCTTTACGGTCTGTCAAATTTGATGGACAAGGCTTTTGCCAGCGCAGACCGATATAGAGCGAGCTCGCTTATTTTATACGGCCAAAAAGACGAAGTTATTCCCCGCCAACCTGTTTTTGACTTCTACGAACGGTTACCGTTGAGGTCTTTAGGCCGGCAACGAATGATTCTATATGAAAGCGGCTATCATATGCTGGTGCGAGATCTTCAAGCTGAAAAGGTACTGACAGACATTGCGGCGTGGATCAATAGCCACCCATAACGACGCTGAAAATAATCGTAAACCTTTGTTTGTACCAGTTAACCAGTTGATAATAAAAGATTTCGTAAAGATGGTTGCCTCGTGTGATAATCAGATCATGCCCTGCATATAGCGATGCATGGAAGTGGTACACCCTAGTCTTGTTTTGATAAGTTATTGATTTTTAAATATTTTACCGGCAGCGCTTTATTTTACGTTTAACTGGTTTGTGGGGTACTTGTGGGGTACTTCCTGATGTATCTTTAATGAATCCAGGAGCCCAGGTACAGGCCTTTTTATGGAGAATTTGAAATTGAATTGTTGTTCTAGATTTTGTAATGGAATCTAGTTGTTCTATTAATTTGTTCGGTGGTTTCCTGGCTGGGTACGCTTCCTTGTCGCTAATCCATGATTGAAATGGGTTTCTGTATCGATCTTATAATTTCAAATAGTTGCTTTCATTTTGTCATGGTTACTTATAAAAACACACAACCGAAAACCCTATTTACTCTTCGCGTAGTCAATGTTGTGTGGAACATATTCACGTCAATCTCTGGTTTACACAGCCATTGTCAGACAATATTCGACGTTAGTGGTCGTCTGATACAGGAGCACCGCCCTGCAGCCCGTGGTCGTATCAACGGTTTGTCCGGCGTGGAGCTGGCGGGTGGTGAAACCGAATCGGCGTTGCGAATCTGTCATGATGCACCCTCCTCAAAGGGGAATGTGCAGGAAACATTCGGGCCGGCAAGCACGGATACAGTTCAATAAAAACAGAAAATTTAATGAGTTACGGTATGCATCTTTCCCTCCGGGCGGCGGCAACCCCGAACAACCGTAACCTTGATTGAAAGTATGCATCATTTCTCTCCTGATCACGAATCTCTTGTGATCGAGGGTGGCCGGATTTAACACCTTGACTTTTTGGGGCCGCTAATCACCGGACAGCTGGGACATTGTCCATGTTACTCTTCAAGCGATCTTGTTCACCCCGATCGCTGCAGTCAGGAAATAAAAACCGCATCGTTTGATAAAAAGTTTAGAACTCGGGTCGATGCAAATCAAATTTTTTCATCCGATGACCCATCTGCCGCTGGGTCAAACCCAGTTCACGGGCGGCTCGGGCCTGAACCCAGCCGTTACGGGTCAAGGCGGACTCGACCTGCTCCCGTTCCAGATCCCGCAATGATTTTCTCGATTGGCCCGGGGCATTGGTCGGAATGGGCAGGGAAAACGCTGATTCCAGAGCCGAAGGGATTTGCCTTGATTCTGGTTTGATCATGTATTCGGACAGATCCTCGACCCGCAACACCTCACCAAAGGCAAGAATCACCAACCGTTCCACCAGATTCTGGAGTTCGCGCACATTCCCCGGCCAGTCATAGCCGGTAAGAAAATCAAGAAAATCGCGCGACATCCGCAAGGTCTTATTGTTCCGTTTATTGCTTAAACGGAGAAAATGATCGAGCAAAAGCTGAATATCATCCCGTCGTTTCCGTAAAGGCGGTAGATTGAGCGGCACTACATTAAGACGGTAATACAAATCATTACGAAAATTGCCAAGGGCAACCGCCTGCTCGAGGTTGACATTGGTGGCGGCAATAATCCGGACATCGACACTCTGGGTTCTTCTGGAACCCCCAAGACGTTCAAACTGTTGTTCCTGGAGCACTCGCAGCAGTTTTGCCTGTAGCGGCAACGGCAGTTCACCAATCTCATCGAGAAAGAGGGTTCCTCCATCCGCCTGTTCAAAACGGCCGATCCGCGCCACCACCGCCCCTGTGAACGCGCCTTTTTCATGACCAAAGAGCTCGCTTTCCAACAGGTTCTCGGGAAGAGCGGCGCAGTTCACCTTGATAAAGGGTTTATCTTTTCGAGGACTGGCATCATGCACAGCTCTTGCGACCAGTTCCTTGCCGGTGCCCGATTCGCCAAGCAGCAAGACGGTTGCCGAGGAAAGGGCAACCCGTTCAATACTCCAATACACCTCCTGCATGGCCTTTGACTGGCCGATGATCTGGTGACGGTGATAGCGGCCGTCCAATTTTTCTTTGAGGCTGAGATTTTCGCGAACCAACAGCTCCCGATCCTGACGAATTGCCCGATGCAAATTGAGAAATTGGGCAATCAGCGTGGCCAATACCGTGAGGAAACGGACATCCTCTTCAAAGGAAATTTCCGAACCGAATAACCGGTCGACACTGAGCACGCCGACAGGCTTCCCGGCGAGAATGACGGGGACGCCAATAAAGGAGATGGTTTCCTTAGAAATCTTGGCTCGGGACCCGGTGCGATTGAGGAACAGGGGTTCGCTGTGCACGTCAGGGACCACAAAGGGGGAGGCTGTCGAGAAGACCTGGCCGTAAATGCCCTCGTCGAGCCCATAAACACCGCGCCGTTCTTCCTCGACACTCAGGCTATAGGAAGCCCGGATAGTGAGATAGCTGCCTGATTCATCAAGCAACCCCAGAGTTGCCCTCTCCATACGGAGGGTGTCATTGAGCACCTTGAGGATAGAGGACAAGGCTGTGTCCAGATGAACAGCGGAGCCAATAAGGTTGACGATACTGTACAGGGCCTGCAATTCAAGTGCCGAAGTTTTGGTTGCTTTGGATGATTCAACCAGTGCCAGGTCTTTTTCTTTCTGTTTCAACGTTCCATACCTCAGGAGAGTTTATTCGCCCGTACCTCTTCACGAAGCAAAAATCGTTCCAAACCTGGATTATTCGTACAAGAGCCTGTCTGTCAATGGATTAATACAAGAAATTGAAAATGGACCTGTTGTGTTTTCCGGCATCTCGTCCGGAAGAACAGCGCAAAAAAAAAAGTATCAACGCGTGCCGTTACCCCTTTTTATCTGCAATGATCAGGCTTCCGGAAATGAAGTCACAAGACGCTGTTCCAGTTGGCGAGCCAGAGAAAGCATGGTTTCAATTTCGACCAAAGTCGGCACCCTGATGGTGCAATTGTACGGGTCGCAAATTTCCTGGTAGCTGTCCAGCGCCCGCACCGACTCCTCCATGCCCCGGATCGTTTCCGGCAACCACTCCTCCAGCGCCGCCACCAGGTCGTGCATGGTGTGGTTGTATGGCAGACGGCCGATCTCCATGAGGGCGCCCATCACCGGCTTTTCGATAGCCATGGCAATGAGGTTATAGAGGATTTCGGTGGTGAATGTCGCTTTCTTCTTGAGGAAAGCACCTTCGGCGAGATTGAGGAATTGCTCGCCCTCCAACCTGTACTGTCCCCAGTCTTCGATCGCCTGGGGCCGGATGTCGGCGAACCCAACGAGGGCGGGATGCAGGGAATTAATCATGGGTGTCTCCATTTGTGCGCCTTGGTTATGTATCTTGTTGCTCGGTTGCCCAATTAGAGATGGTGCCGCAAACAGACGAGCGCGGTCGTCCGCCAGCCAAGATGCTCGTAAAAGGCCAAGGCTGGAGGATTGTTTTTATCGGCCAGGAGCTGCAAGCGGGTTGCCCCCTGCTCGATGGCCCAATCGGCCATGGTTTTGATCAGGGCACGGCCGGTACCTTGGCCCCGATAAGCGGGGTCTACCACCATATCTTCTACCAGCACCGCCGGTCCGCCCTCGGCGGTTGAAATCACCAACTGACCGGTGCACATGCCGACAACCTTTCCGGCTGCTTCGGCCACTAGGATGTACCCCCGGTCATTGTCCAGCATCATCAAAAGCCCCAGTCGCTGCCTAGATTCATTAAAGCTGAAATCTTCTTTAATGGTAAAGAGGAGCCTGAGCAGAGCCGTCAGCTCTTCCAGATCCTGAGGCCCGGCTTTACGCAGAATGGGCATGGAACGATCTTCCTACTCGATGAGATAGCCTGCCGCCGGTTCGCCGTCCTCAAGGCCGTCGAGGATGGCGTCGATGGCCTCGGTGCTGGTAACGCCCTTGAACCACCAGTTTTCAGGCTGGACGACCATGACCGGCCCGGCTTCGCATTGTTTCAAGCAGCCGGTGGCTACCACCTGGACATCGAGTCCACGGTCGAGGATTTCCTCCTCGATGTATTGGAGAAAACCTTCAGTCTGTTTATGGCAGAGGCCTTTGGGGTCGCCTTTGACACGAAAACTCTGACAAACCAGTATCTGTTTTTCGGGGATAGCCATTGTTTTATTCCTTTAATATAAAGAGAATTTATTTAGTTATTTACCGCACTTCTGTTTCTTTCCGCCGCCGTAGAGGACATCGACCGTGCCCTCGATATTTTCCTCGGTAATAATGACCCGGATGCCTCGACTCGCGAGCACTTCCTGCGGTCGTTGTCCGGCATTCGCGGTCAACAGGGCAAAGCAGTCATGGAGGACATCGGCCAACTGCTCCCACCTGGTTTCACCGCTGCCGGACTCCGGGGCTTGGCGGGTCTCCAGCAGACAGTTGAGACCGTCAGTTCTGGGACCGTTGATAAGAATAATCTTTGCCTGGCCGAGATGGAGATCCACGTCCATGCCGGTTGCACTCACCACCGCCACTCGGGGACGCTCCGCACTGGGTTGGGGTAAACCCGGTTGTACCGGTATCCCGGTGCCGCAGCCAGCACCGGCCGTACAGCCGCAGTCCGTTGCCTGCAGGGTTACTGCTGGCAGGTGACGGCCAACCAAGTTTTTGATCTGCTCCATCTGCTTCCGCGTAAGCGCCATCGGACTATCCATCTGTTGCGGACCGGGGCAGAACGGCAATAGCCGCATTCCTTTTGCCCCGTGCGCGGCCATACCTTCGGCAATCTCTTCTATCTGATCGGCATTGATTTCGGGATAGACGGTTGTTTGAATGGAAACCGCAATACCGGCCTGTGCCATGGCTCGTACCGTTTTCAGTTGTTCTTCCAGCAACAGGGGCACTATTTGTTTCAACGGCACGGTTTTTTTTCCGGGACGAATCCACGCATAGAGCTTTTCAGCAATGGCCGGATCAAGGGTATCGACCAGCAGGTTAATGCTGTTGAGGCCGGCGGCCGCCAGTCCGGCTGTATGCTGTACGCCGCCGATTCCCAGCGTGGTCAGACTGATGACCAGGGTCGGGTACTGCTTTCTGAGTGAAACGATGGTCTCCAGGGTGGAGGCCATCGAGGCTAGGGGATCACCGGGACCACTCAGTTCAACGCTTGCCAGCCCCTGGTGCCGATCCACTTCCATCAGGGCCTCGGCCGGAGTCAGGGCCTGCAGTGGAGGCTTGGCCTCAGGGGCAAACCGAAGCCGGCAGACCGCCTGGGGCGCAACCGGCAAACACAGGGTGTCCATGGCTGCATCGGTTGCCTGGGCAGGGATAACATTCATGGCCACTTGCCCGGTTTATTGATGGATAAGAAATGATACGGCGGAGGACCAAGGAGAGGTCCAAGAAATGCCCTCCGCCGAACCATGACAGTTATAAGACGAGTTCGAACTTCTCTTCCGGATCATCCCGATCCTTGCGATCGAGCAAGGCATTGAGGATCTTCTCTAGCATCCGCAGGCCGCCCTTGTAACCGACGGTCGGGAAATACTGGTGCCCCTGGCGGTCGAGAATCGGAAAACCCCAGCGGATAAGGGGGATATCCTCATCACGGGCAATGTACTTGCCGTAGGTGTTGCCGATGAGCAGATCAACCGGATCGTTCTTGATCCACTGGTGGAGGAGGAACATATCGCCCTTGGCCCGGACGTTGACCGCAAAGGGCATATCCTTGGTCAATTCCCTGATCCGCTCCTCAAAACGCTTGCCGGGCGTGCCGGTGATCACATGGATAGGACACATATCGATGGAGACCAGGAACTCAGTCATGGCGATCAACTGATCCGGATCACCATAGATCGCCACCTTTTTGTGGTAGAAATACTGGTGCATGTCGGAGATCAGATCCACCATCTGGCCACGCTCATAGGTAATCTCATCCGGGACCACGGTGCCGCTGATCGTCCGCAAGGCATCGATGAACCGGTCGGTGGCCTTGAGACCAAAGGGCATGTCCAAGATCTTGCACGGCACCTTGTACTTGGTGTCGAGCAGGCGGGCGGCATCAGCAGAACACCATTCACCCAGGGCCAGGGTGCCGATGGCATCGCCGCAGCCTTTCAACTCGGCGACGGTGACACCGCCATCGGGAAACATCTTGTATTCGCCGGACAACGGGCCGTTGAGCACGCCCGAGGTGTCGGGGAACAGGGTAATACCCGCGCCGACCAGTTTCGCCAACCGCTTGATCTCTTCCATGTCCGAGGGCTCGACCCAGCCGGGGATGACATTGACCTTGCCGTTTTTCTTGCCCGTGGGTTCCGCCAGATTGGCCATGGCCTTGACCATGTTGGAAAAACCGGTGACGTGCGAGCCGACATAGCTCGGGGTCGGGGCGCCGATCAGGGTTTTTCCCTTGGGCACGGTGCCTTCTTTATAGGCCTTGTCAAAGATCTGGTTGAGATCGTCGCCGATGGTTTCCGACAGACAGGTGGTGTGCACCGCTATCACTTCCGGATTGTACACGGTAAAAATATTATTGATCGCCTGCAGCAGGTTAGCCTGGCCACCGAACACCGACGAACCTTCGGTGAACGAACTGGTGGAGGCAGAAACCGGCTCCTTGTAGTGCCGGGTCAGGGCACTGCGGTGGTAGGCGCAGCAGCCCTGGGATCCATGGCTGTGGGGGAGACAGCCATGGATACCCAGTGCCGCATACATGGCGCCGATAGGCTGGCAGGTCTTGGCCGGGTTGATGGTCACGGCACTGCGCTCGGTTATTTCTTTGGGTGTATGTCTAAGTAGCATTGTTCTGCCCTCTTGGTTGATGCTTTATTCCCACACGTATGTGGCTGAGAGTTCGGGGCTTTCCTGCCAAGGGGCCTTCATGTATCCCCAGACCTTGCTGTTAACCAGCCGATCGATTTCCTTGTAGAAATTGACCGCGCCCTTGAACCCGGCATAGGGGCCGCCGGAATCGTAGCTGTGCAGCTGTTTCATGGGGATGCCCAGTTTTTGGATGGAAAATTTCTCTTTAATACCGGCGCAGAAGATATCCGGCTTCATCAGTTCGACCAGTTTTTCCGCTTCGTACTGGTTGAGATCGTCGACAACAATCGACCCTTTTGCCATATCCGGGACGAGGCCTTCATATTCCTTGAACTTGTATCCGGACTCTTCCAGCGCCTGGTACTCCTCAGGCGTCTTGCGCGCCCGATAGCGGGCCTCGTCCTTTTCAACCTCGAGTTCCTCAATGTTGCGGCTGTCGGCATCCACCTTGAGAAATGGGATGACGTCGCGGCCCTCGTAATCATCGCGATGAGCGAATTCGTAGCCAGCGGAGATAGTCTTCATCCCCATTTCGGCAAACAGATCCTGGTAATGATGCGCCCGGCTGCCACCGACAAAGATCATGGCGGTCTTGCCTTCAGTGCGCGGCAGGATCTCGTCACGAACCGCATCCACGGCCGGCATCTCCTCGGCAATCACGGCCTCGATCCGGTCAATCAACTTTTGATCGCCAAAATAGGCGGCAATCTTGCGCAGAGACTTGGCTGTTGACTTGGCGCCGATGAAATTCACCTTGACCCACGGGATACCGAACTTGGTTTCCAGCATATCAGCCACGTAGTTGATGGAACGGTGGCACATGACGCAGCTTAAGTCCGCCATATGGGCTGAGGCAAACTGGTCGTAGGTCGAGTTGCCGGAAAAGGTGGAGATGGTAGTGATCCCGCACTTGCTCAAGATCCGGTCGATCTCGAAGCCGTCGCCGCCGATGTTGTACTCACCGAGCATGTTGATTTTGTACTCACCCGCTTTTTCCTCGTTGTTCTCGCCCACCATGTGGGCGAACACCTGGTTGTTGGCGATATGATGGCCGGCGGACTGAGAAACACCCTTATACCCTTCACAACTGAAGGCGAAGACGTTGCAGTCACCGAATTTTTCCTTCATGTTGCGGGACACAGTATGGATATCATCGCCGATCAACCCCACCGGACAGGTGGCGAACACCGTGATCGCCTTGGGGTGGAACAGGTCATAGAGCTCTTGAATCGCGGCTGCCAGCTTTTTTTCGCCGCCGAAGATGATGTCCGAGTCCTGCATGTCGGTGGAGAAGCAGTAGGTCATGTAGTTCTCGCCATCGACGCCGGCATCGGTCTGGTTGCGCCGGGTTAGCCAAGCGTAAAAACTGCAACCGATGGGTCCGTGCACCAGGTTGACGATATCCCGGGTCGGTCCCATGATAACGCCTTTGCAACCGGCATAGGTACAGCCGCGCATGGTGATGATGCCGGGGATGGTCCGCACGTTGGCGACGATCTCCGGGACTTCGTTGCCCAGGGCCTCGTGGATGAGGATCTGTTTAGCCCGCCGACGCGCTACCTTGGGCGGATATTGTTTGAGCAGCTCTTTCTTGATATCAGTGGGTTCCCACTGGACGAGCTTTTTCTTTGCAGTTGCCATTTGTATTTTCTCCTAGGGCTCAGGATATTGATTTCATACCGGATTCGCCCGTTCGAACGCGGACAGCGTCACCGAGCGGCAGGATAAAGATCTTGCCGTCACCGGGTTTTCCGGTCTTGTTGACGCTCATGATCGACTCCACCACACTATCGACAAAGTCGTCTTCGACAACAATGGTGATCAACCTCTTCGGATACAGCTTGCCTTTCTCCCCGAGGAGCGAGGCGGCCTCTTCATACCCGTCCTCGGCACCGGCCAGGATCTGGGTATTGACGAATCCTTTCCCTCTGCCCGTGGCCTCGTGGGCGAAAAACGCATCCACCCCGGCCTCGGTCAGTGCCTTTTTGGTCTGGTTCATCATATTCATGCGCACAATAGCGATGACCTCTTTCATGCTGCCACCTCCACTGCTCCTTCTTTAATACCGGAACTGATGGTATAGGCGCATTCAACATCGTTGATAAAGATCTTGCCGTCACCAAAGGCGCCCTTGGTGCCGGTACGGGCGGTGTTCATGATGGTGTTGATGACAAAATCCTTGTCTTCCGCCTGGATGACGCTCATCAGCATGGTTTTGGGAATCTCGTCATAGGTTACTTCGCCGATCTTTATACCGCGCTGCTTGCCGCGACCGGCAACCGAATATTTGGTGACTGCGGGAAAGCCGGCGTCCATGAGGGCGGCGAGGACGGCGTCTGCTTTTTCGGGTCTGATTATGGCTCTGATCATGATCATCATGGTGGTGTCTCCTTCTTGTCTCGTTGATTATGCTTCCATCAGACCATAGTCGAGAAGCAGAGTTTCCAGTTCTTCAATGGCCAGGGGTTTGGGAATGACAAAATTCTGGTTTTCATCGATAGCCTTGGCCAGAGCCCGGTAGGCATCAGCCTGTTTTACTGCCGGGTTCCACTCGATCACGGTCTTGCGGTTGATTTCCGCCCGCTGAACATCGTTGTCACGGGGAACGAAAGCGATCATCTGGGTGCCGATTTTTTTGGCCAGCTCCACGATCATTTCCCGTTCGTTATCAACCGCACGCGAGTTACAGATGAGGCCGCCGAGGCGAACCGTGCCGGATTGGGCGAATTTCATGATGCCCTTACAGATGTTGTTGGCGGCGTACATGGCCATCATCTCGCCGGAAACAACGATGTAAATTTCTTCGGCCTTGCCATCGCGGATCGGCATGGCGAACCCACCGCAGACAACGTCGCCGAGAACGTCGTAAAAGGCGTAGTCCAGACCTTCGCTCGGGGCATAGGCGCCCAACTGCTCGAGCATGTTGATGGAGGTGATGATACCGCGGCCGGCACAACCAACGCCCGGTTCCGGTCCACCGGACTCCACGCACCAGGTGCCGCCGTAGCCCATTTTGCGGAGATCGTCGAGTTCTATATCTTCGCCCTCTTCGCGCAGGGTATCGAGGACCGATTTCTGGGCGAGTCCGCCAAGGAGGAGACGGGTTGAATCCGCCTTGGGGTCGCAACCGACCACCATGATTTTTTTGCCCATTTCTACTAGACCAGCCACGGTGTTCTGGGTGGTGGTGGATTTGCCGATGCCGCCTTTACCGTAGATCGCTACCTTTCTCATTGTCGTGTCTCCTTATATTCCGGGGATGTTGCTGGATTGCTCCAGCCCGTTGTCAGCGGTGCGTTGTGGAGGAACAAAGAATTTGCCTCCGTTGCCCCCTATACAGCAAGGGCTGTGCCAATCACGAATATTAATCATTAGATAATGTAATATCAATAAGTTGTGTGATTTCCTGGGCATGCAGGGCCTAGCGACGCATTGAACGCAATATCTTCATTATTGTAGCTATTCAGACAATCAGGTGATTTGCTGACATAATTGTCGTCGTAAGGAAGATAGGAAAAGTGAACAAAAAGATCCCCTCGACCAAAGAACAAAAGGGGACAGACTTATTTTAGAATCAGAAAGAAGAGAAAAAAAGCTGAACACAGCAGGAAAACACAAATAACCTGCTCCTCGTCAGCGAAGAGCAGGTTGCCTGATCAGTCCACGAATGAACCAGCCACTCAGCCGCAGCCGTTGCCGCCGCCGACACAGGCACCCTTGGAAGAGCATTTCCGCGCCCGACCCTGGAGCCCGGTGAGCCCTTTGCCGGTATAGACCGCCTCCAGGCCCCGCTCGATAAAGCCAGTCATGGTGATCGGCGTGATCCCCCGCTTTTTCAGCATTTCCTTGGGGGAATCACCGAGATCATTGACCAGAATTGCCCGGCAATCGGCGAGGATGCGGCTGATATTGAACCAGCGCTGGCTGCCGCCGCCCGGGACAGGGGCCTGGCGTTCTTCGACACAGTGGTAACCGCCTTTGCCGTCCTCGCCCCAGATCTGAAACCGGGTCGCCTCGCCCAGGTGCTGATTGACCAGCACTCCTTCCAGGGTCACCACCGCCACATAGGGCCGCACCACTTCCGCCGGTTGCGGCAGTTTGCTGCAGGCGCTGAGACAGCCGCGCAGCTCGTCGGTCCGGTCCTCGCCCAGCAGGCCCACAGCGTCGGCCCGGCAACGGGTGCAGTGGCGCATCTGCGGCAGATACTGTTCCGCTGCATTGCGCAGCCGGTCCATGACCTCTTTAGAGGGCTCGGGGATATCCTCAAAACCGGTGCCGGCATTGGGGAACATCGCCATGCAGTTGAGCAGATCAACCCCCAGCTCCTTCATGGCCGCGGCCACGGCTTCGATATGATGATCGTTGATGCCGGGAATGACGATGGTGTTGATCTTAACGGTAATGCCATGCCTTTTCAGCAGCTTGATGGCCTCGATCTGGCGGGCGAGCAGCAGCTCCGCACCCTGAATGCCCCGGTAGAGGATGTTGCCGTCTCGTACCCAGGCGTAGATATGCTGCGAAATCTGCGGATCCACCGCATTGACCGTGATGGTGACGTGGGTTACCCCGATCTCCGCCAGTTCCGGGACGTGCGGGGCAACATTCATGCCGTTGGAAGAGAGGCAGAGCAGCGTCTCCGGGTGGTTTTTCCGGATCAGGCGCATGGTCTCCAGGGTTTCATCGGCATTGGCAAAGGGATCGCCCGGACCGGCAATGCCGGCCACGGAAATCCGCGGCTCTTTTTCCAGTACCTTGCCCATGTAGACCAGGGCCTGATCGGGGCTGAGAATGGTGCTGGTCACTCCCGGCCGGGATTCATTGACGCAGTCGTATTTGCGATTGCAGTAGTTGCACTGGATATTGCATTTCGGGGCCACCGGCAGATGGACCCGGCCATAGGATCCTTTGGCCTCGGCGTTGAAACAGGGATGTCTCTGGAAATCACGATCATTAAGCATAGCGGGCTCCTTTTTAAATGGGTAAGCGCCTTACATGTAGGAATAACCAACCGGGGAATCGGCCTGCTTCTTACTGATCACCGCATTGGTGATGGTATCGAACAGGTGCTGCGCCCCAGCGTACCCGAGGTGGAGAATACGCTGGCCGCCGACGCGGTCGTGGATGGGAAAGCCCACCCGGATTAAGGGGATATCGAGCTGTTTGGCCAGGGGGTAGCCCTTGGAATTGCCGATGATCAGATCCGGCTTCAGGGTTTCGGCCATCTCGCTGATCTCGAAAAAATCCATGCCTTCAAAAACCAGCGGCGGCTCGATCAGGGTGTCGCCTGTGACCGCGGCAATGGCCTGCTCCAACTTGCCGGAGGTGCCACCCGAGGCGCAGAGCACTGGCCGGATGCCAATCTCGGTGAGCAGGGAACTCAAGCCCACCACCAGGTCCTCTTCGCCGTAGACGATGGCTTTTTTCCCGAAGATGTATTTATGGCCGTCGACATAGGCATCAATCAACCGCCCCCGCTGTTTGCCATACTTCTCCGGGGTCGGGCGGCCGCTTAAAGTTTCCAGGAGGGTAAACAATTGATCCGTTTCCTTGATGCCGATGGGCATGCCGAGCCGGTGACGGGCGACACTGAATTTTTCATTGAGGATATCGCCACCGCTGGCAAAAGCACCGAGCGTCTGCCCAAATTCAAGGGTGGACCGGGAGCGGCCCATGGCCTTGATGGCTTGGAGCGGGGTGCCGCCGCCCTGGATCTTTTCGTATTCGAGCAGGGCCGGGCCATCCATGGTTTCGGAGAGGTCCGGCAGCAGGGTGCAGGC
>Ga0364909_10191_pt1 | contig 21415 bp, 24 predicted proteins | sample SorcelJu500001C3_3_FD_206966 | JGI IMG/M metagenome (GOLD analysis project Ga0364909, IMG submission 206966) | Enriched cells from Trout Bog Lake Hypolimnion, Wisconsin, USA - BchlTB.June25.5000.01.C3 | ecosystem: Environmental > Aquatic > Freshwater > Lake > Hypolimnion/Profundal zone | place... | reverse complement strand
AGAAAGTCAACTGCCTCCGGCAGTCCACGAACAGTTGCAACGCTATGTTGCCCGCATGCAAGCAAAGGGTGAAATTAGTCAGCCTTCCTTATATGAGCCACGCACAACCTAGGCTTACCAATACCATTGAGTAATGTCTTTTAAGGCATAAATCCGGGTTGCCTTGCGTTCTACATCATAGACTTCTAAAAGCCATTGTTCTTCCGGGTGATATTCAGTTGCGCCCCAGAAAACGCGGCTTGGAATGATGGTTCGAATGGCCGTTTCTCCTCGATAGTTGGTGTATTGGACCTTGATTGGCTTGCCGGCCGGCTGTTCGCTGGCAATGGCCTGATGATTGGCAGGTGGTTGTTGCATGGTTAATGCCATAGCTAAATCCTTATTAAAAGAAGTGTATTTTTATGCTATAATAGTAAAGCATAATTCTTCTTAATACAAAGGCCTTTTTTAATGAATATTGACCCGGCAAAAACAGTCTTTCTTATTGATGGTTCTTCGTTTCTTTATCGAGCCTATTATGGTACGCGTCCATTGCATACCACCAAAGGGGTTCCGGTCCAGGCTGTCTACAGCTTTTGCCGCATGATAAAGAAACTTATCGATACCTTTCATCCTGCCTATTTTGCCATTGTCTGGGATAGCAAAGGCAAGACAACCCGACATGAAATGTTTGCCGAATATAAAGCAACTCGGCAGGCACCGCCGAGCGATCTTTTTGAGCAAAAACAGCACATTTTGCAATTTGCCGATTTGATAGGACTCAAACAAGTTGCCCAGCAAGGTATTGAGGCGGATGATATTTTATATTCCATCGCAGTCGAACAACAAAAAGCGGGCAACCACGTTGTCATAGTGACTTCGGATAAAGATATGGGCCAGGTCATATCGGATCAAGTGGTGTTATTCGATCCTTTTAAAGACAAAAGGCTTGATCCTGCGGCATTTAAAGAAAAAATGGGATTTACCACTGATAAATTGGCCTTCTATTTTGCCTTAATCGGTGATACTTCCGATAACATTCCCGGTGTGCGTGGAATTGGCGAAAAATCAGCATTTGATTTGGTTACTAAATTTGCCTCGCTCGAAGATCTTTATGCCAACCTTGATAAAGTCCAAAAAGACCGTATTCGCACGGCATTGCAAGAAAATAAAGATAATGCTTTTTTAAGTTACCGGCTCTTTTTATTGCAATATCATGCATCAGGAATTGATAAAGAGGGCTTTGCATTCAATGAAAAGAATTGGGCAAAGGCATTGCCATTATTCCAAGAATTAGAATTCAAATCCTTGGTAAAAGATTTGCAGACACAAGAAGCAGTTGATCAAGGAATGCAATTATCTATTGCGCAGAAAATGGTCCACTATGAGTTTTTAACCATAGCAACCGAAGATCAACTCAACGCACTTGTCGCTCTCTTGAAACAAAAAAAATTATTCGCTCTTGATACAGAGACCGATGGCTTGAGTGCGATGACTGCCGATTTGGTCGGACTTTCATTTTGCGTTGCTCACGGAACTTCATATTACATTCCGGTTGGCCACAAAACAGGCGAGCAACAGTTATCCAAAGAAGTGGTGCTTGCGGCATTAAAGCCTCTTTTAGAAGATGATCAATACAAGAAAATTTTGCATCACACCGACTTTGATGCCAAGGTGCTCTATGCCCAAGGCGTTATGTTGCGCGGCGTCATTTTTGATACGATGATCGCTGCTAATTTGGTCATGAAAGAATGGCAGCGCATTGGACTGAAATATCTCTCGGAATTTTTCTTTCAAGAGCCAATGCTTTCTTATGATGAAGTGGTCAAGGCCAATAAATATAAAGATTTCTCCTATGTCCCTCTGGAACTGGCAACTCGGTATGCAGCAAGTGATGCGCATCAAACATTCCGGTTAAAAGCGATTCTGGAAGACCAATTGCAACAAGAACAGTTAGAACGGTTATATTCCACCATTGAATTTCCATTGATGCCAATACTCCTTGCTATGGAGCTTGAGGGCATCTTCTGCGATCAATCGGTGCTTGATGAACTGAATGTAAAAGTTACAGCAGAACTGATGCTCATTGAGCAACAAATTACTGCTTTGGTCGGTCAAAAATATGCGGGGATTAATTTAAATTCCCCAAAACAAGTCGAGCAATTGTTGTTTGTTGAATTGCAACTGCCGCCACAGAAAAAGAGTGCTAAAGGAACGAGTTATTCGACTGATGCAGAAGTATTGGAAATTTTAGCAGAAATGCATCCAGTCGCATCATTGATCGGCAAGTGGCGTGAAATGGCCAAATTAAAAAGTACTTATATCGATGCATTGCCGACTTATATTCATCCGCACACCAAGCGCATTCATACGACATTTAGTCAGACGATTGTGGCAACGGGAAGACTATCGAGTTCGGAGCCTAATTTGCAAAATATTCCAACCAACGTTGGTTATGGCGTTGCTATTCGAGGCTCATTCAAGCCGCGACCAGGTGATGTATTAGTATCAGCAGATTACTCTCAAATTGAGTTGCGTGTATTGGCCTATTTGTCGCAAGAGGAGTCATTACTCGAAGCGTTCCATGCTGATAGAGATATTCATCGTGAAACCGCGGCTCGCCTTTTTGATGTTCCTTTTGATGCGGTAACGCAAGAGCAGCGCCAAATTGGGAAACGGATTAATTTTAGTATTTTATACGGATTAACTCCCTATGGATTGGCTGCTGATTTGAAGATCCCATTCAAAGATGCAAAACATTACATTGAAAAATATTTTGCACAATATCCTAAAATTCATGCGTGGATGGAAAAGATAATCATCGAAACCAAACATAAAGGATATGTGCAAACATTGCATCATCGCCGGCGCTATATTCCGGCCATCTATGAGAAAAATAAATCACTCTATGATGAAGCATGTCGCATAGCAGTAAATACCATTGCACAAGGCACCGCTGCCGAGATTGTAAAAATTGGCATGATTAATCTCAATAAAGCATTGGCTGAACATAAGCTCAATGCAGTTATGCTGTTGCAAATTCATGATGAACTATTGCTCTCAGTTCCTGAGACTGAATTAGAACCGACCAAAAAAGTCATCAAAGAAATATTAGAATCAGTTGTTTCCTGGAATGTCCCGCTGCAAGTTACGATTGCGAGCGGAAATGATTGGAAGCAAGTTACGAAGTGATTGTTTCTGAATTTTCTTTTCTTCTTCTCGTAATCGTCTGCGCAATCGAGTATTGGCTTGTGTAGTCAGATACGCATCAAGAGCTTTTAAACATACTAATAATTGTTGTTCATCGAGCGGCGGAGAAGTGGCATGACTCAATTGGTCCATTGTTTCTATGAGCGTCAAATCCTGTTCAACATTGTCGATTACACTATGCATGCGATTGATTTCTTGCTCAAGTCTGGCAAAAAATCCTTGATCCAATGGTGAATCGACTGTTTGGGCATACTCTTCAATCTCTTGCAAGGTTGTAATGATCTCCTGCAATGATAAGCGACTTTCTTTTATCAGTTTTATTTCGGGTGGTAGCTCGGCTTGAAATCGTACCTGCTTGGTCGAATCATTCATCGCAGACAAAGAACTGGAAATCAAAATAATTGCTCCAAGAGTAGAGTGTGACATGGGTAATCCTTTTTTATAACGTGTCGCGTCGAGGTGAGCGTGAAATCGGAGAATGGAGTTCCCCGCTTGGTTTCATAAATGCATTCAGTTCGGTATGCGCATAGGCAATCATAATTTTAGAACATAATTGGCATTCCTCTTGCGATAGAGTAATAGAGCCACGAGCATCATCGAGTTTTGTAATCAGATCGATCAGTTGCTTATTATGGCAGATGCGTTCTTGGAGTTTTGCCAAATTAGATAAATCAGTCTCAACAATTTTTCGGCGCAATTTAGCTTCTTCGGTCCCTGATGTTGAAAGGCGTGACATACTTCTTTGTGATTGCGTGCGATGCATGGCAATCCTTGTTTCTAATTGATGGCATCGTTCTGATAACGCAATAAGACTTCCAGGATAGGAAATAGGTGGGTTGGGTTTAGGCAATGGTTGAGGTCGCATTGCGCAGAGGGAACAGGTTACAAAGAAACATAAAAAAAGAGGGTACATAACCATAGTCATTTTTCCGGGTAATGGTAAACATGGTGACTAGGCTAAATGATTTGAAGTGCAAGAAACAATATTTTAAAATTATGCGCGGGTCATAGTTCGATATAATGCGTCTGCATGGAGCTGATCAGGATCGGAAACATACTCATCGCCAAGGGGAAATAATGCTGCAACCAATGAATAATAATATATTGCATCGTTGCCTTGTTCATCTTGCAAGCGAGGATTGGCACCTGCTGCCAAGAGTGCTTGAATGACTTGTTTATATGCTCTGCTAATCGGTTGCAGCGGCCATGAATCGCCCAGGATCGCATAATGTAATGCCGTTTGCCCGCGATCGTCCTGATCATTGATGCGCGCTCCTCGGGCAAGCAGGGCTTTTACGATTGCCATATTTCCTTTGTAAGCGGCCAGCATAAGTGCAGTGGTTCCACCCCAATTATTTTTCAAATTTTTGCCTAATGGAAAATCGCATGTTTTGATGGTGCGGGCATTAACACTTATTCCATATTCAAGCAAAACGGTAACAATAGCCGGATATTCATGATAACACGCAAAATGAAGAGGGGATGCCCCGTGAGTTGTTGTTTCGAGGGGACTGCGTTGGGATAGCAATGATTGTATGACGGTCAGATTACCTTGTTTGGCAGCGTCAATATATGAAAAACGGGCATACAACTGCCAGGAAAAGAGAGATAATAAGATGCTTAAAATACCAAGCTTTACCATAGGAGTATCCCTGTGCTGATCAAATGTATTTTTTCGAATAATTATAAGGGTATCAAAAGATGATATTGTTGCAATATGTTTTCAGTCTGAAATGTTGATTTGAGCGGGGTTTTTTGCTTTTTTTGATCAGATTGATACTCTGAATAGGCAAATTGTTTAATTTTTTAACATGAGGTACATCATGAAAATTCATTCCATAGCATGCGCAGCAGTTTTGATGCTTTCAAGCGCGGCATATGCTGATCAATCCGCCAACGAACAAGAACAATCACTGGTAGAGCTGTACAGAAATGCAAGTAACGATGAAATTGCCCAAGCAAAAACAGGCGCTAAAGCCGGCGATGTTAATTCGACTTTACATTATGCCCTCTGGAGCCTTGCGCATAAAGATTTAGAAGAAGCATTCTTCTGGTTAAGCGTTCTGAGCATTCGCGCAGCACTCCACGAAGTAGCAGAAAAAGGATTTGGCCAAAAAGTGAACGAAGCGGTAACCTACACTGCAGGCGCTATGCTCGTTGAACTCAGTGAAGAAGATCCAGCATTCAAAGAACAATTTGCTGCGTTTATGCAAGAAGCGCAAACACGCATTCTGACTCGAGTTCGTAATTTTATTATTGCTGAAGAAGCAAAACGTCCGCGTGATGCATATACCGCAAAACGTGCAGAACTCATCAAAGAAATGGAAGCACAAGTTGCATAAGAAATTCTGAAGACTCAATAAAAAAAGCGTGGCTTAAAAACCACGCTTTTTTGTTGTCTAAAAATGTGAATTTTATTTTCGTTTCAATATGAGACCAGCTGCCAAGGATGCAAACATGATGCCGCTATAGGCCATGCGCAATCCCAAGGTTGGTGCCAAGGTGTACCAGCTATAGAAAATGAATCCAAGCAACGCTATAAGACCGACAATGCCAATTGCCAGAACTTTTGGCAGTCCGCGTTGGCGTGCTACTACAATTAATGAAATTATTGGAAGAAGGAATGAAGAGAAGACGGCAAATATGCAGAGTCCGCCGACAATTTTCAAGTTGGGTATGTACGTTACTATAAAGAGGGCTGCTATAGCTTGAATAAGAAGAGCAACCCATGGGCGACCCAAAGAAGTTGTTCGTGCTACTAATGGAGCACCGACGAACAAGCGTTCATGTGCCAATGAATGCATGAGGGTAGTGTTAGAATTCATAACTCCCAAGGCTACGGCAAACAAAGTAATAGAAGCTGTTGCAGGAATGAGCAGCATAAGTACTTCTTTTAAGTAGGGGATTGGAAAATTAATAAAATTACCAAACGCTGACGCACCCAATGTTGCCAAGTTATCTGCTCCCATAAGGTTCAAGAGACCAAAATGGAACAAGGTATATAATACGGCAGTTGCTAAAAATCCTAAGAAAATTGCACGAGGAGCATTCTTTTCGCTGTCTTTAATCATATGGCTCAAGCTGGTGCAATATTCAAATCCAAAGTAACCGAAAATAAGCAGCGGCAATGAGAATGGAAGGGCTGCCAATTCACTGGTTGTGATCGTAAATGATGTATTGATAATGAACGGCAATAACGCGATCAAAATGATTAATGGCAGCAATTTGATGATGGTTAACGAATTTAAGAAACGGCTGACCAGTTTCATGCTTGCCAAGCTTAAAAGCACGCACAATCCAAGAGAGGCGACGTTAAAAAGCATTGGCGAGCTGAATAACCAGTAATCATTGGTTGCTACTGCCAATGTTTGGCGTAGAGCCAATGTTTCGACCACGATGGTAAATGTGTACCCGGTCATATAGAGCCATGCGCTGATGTACCCCGCGGTTGATCCAAGCCCCTGCTTGGCATAGAGGTACATACCGCCGGTGCCCGGGAAAAATTGGCTTAATTTAATGACACAGAGAACTAATGGTAAGAAACACGCAAATACCAACAACCAGCCTAAAAAACTTGCATTTCCTGCGATGGCTGCTGAGGTCATCGAGCCAATGAGAATGCCAGAGCCAACCATGATGTTCAGGTTGAGCAAAATAGCTGAGAAGAGTGATATTTTGTGGTCTTTCATAATGTACCTTTAGTAATAGAAATAGAAAAAAAATCGATAAAAGCTAGTATAACTGATATTTAAAAAGATGCGAATTGTGCGCGCTTCATCGCAGTCTTTATAATTCTGACTGATTTGGTTATTTACGAGAAAATTTGAAATATGGAATGCCTGCGGCTAAATCAATTTCCATTTTCATAAAATCTGGGCAAGAGCATAGGCTCTCAGTAAGGTCAAGTCCATGTTCGTCAGTATATTTGTAAAGTTCATATCGAGGCATTGGGCTCGAATGTGATTTGCTGTGACTATAATAGACTACTAATCCTGGTGCCTGTTCCAATGAAACTCGTTCCATAAAGTTGCAAACATTACCGTTCATAACATCATCAAAGACCATGGAGGTACGATAACAACCTCTACGTTTGAAATCAAAAGATCCATCGGCATTTACCATGATGAAATTCTCACCTATGCCATCTGAATTTTGAAGGCGGCAGTTAATGTAACCTGCGATCAGCACTTTTCCATCCGGACCAGCGATCCATCGGTCAAATTGAGTCCCTTGTAAGAGAAATGGTGAATCATATTGAGACAGTATGTGATCAGGATGTAACATCTGGTTAGCTTTTGCGCTCATTTTTTTTAACCAGTTTTGAATTATTTGTTTTTTCACGAAATCAGAGAGTTCGCTTGCCATGACTGCTTCTGGATATGACATATGAGGTGGTTTTTGAATGGTAGATGCCAGTTGTGATAATGTGAGGCGGATGCTGACCTGTTGAGCATCGAGGTTTATAGCAGCAAGAGCAAGTATTGAAAGTAATGCAAATGTTTTTTTCATGATGATCCTTATTAAATGTGAGATTTATTTTTTTACTGGGCGAATCTTTACATATTTGCAGCGTAGAAATGGAAGAAGGCGATTAGTTAACCAACGTTTGTATGGTTTGGAACGCCAATTTGTTTTTTCATCAAAGGTGGCAATTCCATTATAGCGAGGCTCATATTGAAGGAGCATATGATGTGTGAGATTGCGATATTTGCTCAGCATATAAAATGTAGTTTGATCTGGGTTATATGTAATGGCAACTTGTTTGACGCATTGGACAATCCTTTCCTTGTTAACATCAATTGGTGTCCCATTATCATTAAAAAACAAAGACTTTGTGCGTCGTGCAATAAAAGATTCATTGTGATCTAAAATGAAAAGGCTTACCGCTATATACTCTCCTGTGCCTTCATAGCCAGCGACTGCTACATTGCCATTGGATCCAGGAGTCCATGCTTCAAGATGAAACAGATAAGGAGGAATAAACTCTTTAGTGCGTTCGCTCAATCTGGCGAGCCATGCTTTAATCAATTCCTGTTTTTTCGCTCGCGGTATCCATTTTGTGGCCTGAATTGTCTCTGGATAAGAACGATTGGATGCTTTTTCGATGCTATCAGCAATCGGATCAAGGACTTTTCTATCGCCGAGCAAAGTATTAAAGCGATGACAGACTGCTCGCGCTGCAAGGGTGGTAGGTACTTGATCAGGGGCCAGTAATTCAGGTTGGGTAAAAATGTGCAGAAGAAGTTCATCGGGTAAATTCATCAAAGGGCTATCTGATGATTCTTCGCGGGAACGTTTCATGCTAAAAAGAGGAAAAGCAAAAACTAAAATGAGAGCAAAAAATATTTTTTGCATGAAAATTCCTCTTATAATGATTCTGGGTCTAACTTTGGATTCCCAAGATCGTCAAAAATAACTCGGGGGTTTGCGGCAGGCTCGAGTGTTTCAGTAACACGAATAGTAGTTGCACAGCTGCCGCCACGATTCGTTTCATAATGTTTCTCAAGAATATGAAATGAATGAGGTTGCTCATCGAGAAGCATGCGTGCATGAGCGTAAAAATAAAGTGCTCCAAGATCATTGGCTCGTGGATTTTCAATTCTCTTTAAAGTGGTGAAAATGCCTTTTTTTAGAATGGCGTCATTTATTTTAAAGGCACTAGATTCAGTTGCAAGGGCCCCTGAAATGGTTTCCCGAGGACTAAGTAGAGTAACGATACTTTGAACAATATTTCGTTCATGAATGCGATACCCGGCAAGTACTACATAACCATTATTGAAGGGGGCCCATTGTTCAAATATAAATCGCATAGGTCCGGTATATTCAACGATTTCATCTTCCTCCGGTAGGCCACAGCCTATGCTGACAAGATCGCTATTCCAATTATTACTTGCTGCACTTAATTGTGCGAGCCAAGCTTTGATAGCTTGATCTTTATTTTGTTGTGGAAGGCGTCTCGTGGCGGCTACTGTTTCCGGGAAAGAAATGCCAGGTCTTTGAGCTGGTATAATATCTGTATTAATAAGCCGGTAGAATTTTTTACATACTCGGCGTGCCAGAAGAGTTTGCTTAGCCTGATCAGGGCTTATAAGCGCAAGGTCAGTAAAAATCAATGTAAGTAATTCATCGGGCAATGACATGATAGAAATTTGTTCATGATCATCAGCCCTTCGTTTCATGCCAAAAAGGGCGACTGGGAGTAGTGCAATAATAAGAAAAAGTGATCTTTTCATGATGTCCTCGTTAAGCAAATAAAGTGATAGTTTACGGCCGTTTTTTCAAAAAGGCCAGTCAGGAAACGGATTTTGACTGTGTTAATTTTGTCATAAAAAGGAAAGGCCTAGAGTTTGGCAGAGGGCTCTTGAGGCTGCGTTTGACATTTTTATTTTCGAATGCATACTGTTCTTTATACCTTTTCTTTCATTAATTTCAAAAAGTTTATCCTCAAAAATCCAGCGCTTTTTATCAGTCATATAAGGCTGCTAATGTGTTGGCAAAGGAATGAGCATGGCAACGAGTAAAGCCGGTGGTAGTACGTCCAATGGTCGTGATAGTCAAAGTAAACGACTTGGTGTAAAAATTTTCGATGGACACGCAGTAACTGGTGGTGAAATTATTGTTCGCCAGCGTGGCACTCGGTTTCATCCAGGTAAACATGTTGGTTGTGGCAAAGACCATACCCTGTTTGCAATGAGGCCCGGATCCTTGAAGTTCCATTTTGGACCAAAAGGTCGCCGTTATGTTTCTGTTGTTCCCACTGCCTAAAAGGCATCCTGTCATGAATAATTACTCCCCCATTACATCTAGAGAGTAAAAAATGATCGATTTTCTGAAATATCGCGCCGTATGCGCAATCGCAACTGCTATTTTTTTGTGTGCTGTCGTTGGTGTCTATATCTATAAATGGCAGACAACCGGGCAGACTTTTGTATACAGTGTTGATTTTACTGGTGGTGTTCAAGTTCTTTTTAAATTTGAAAAACCGGTCAGCGCGAACCAAGTGCGAGATATTTTAGAGAAAAAGGGATGGGTAGGACCAGTTCTTCGTGAGTTTGGATCAAATGAACTGTTAGTGAGGGTAAAAGAGTTCTCAAATGACTCCAAGGGGCTCTCAGACCGAATGGTCCAAGCCTTGCAAGAAGAGCTTCCTGATAACCAAATTACTGTCTTGCAGAATGAATCTGTCGGACCTGGAATCGGAGCAACCTTGCGCTGGAACTTGTTCTTGGCGGTATTAATCGCTCTGATTTCCTTACTGATTTATATCGCGGTGCGAACCTGGTCGTTTGCATTCGCCGTCGGTGCCGTTGTGGCACTGATCCATGATCCACTGGCAATTTTAGGCATTTTTCTTCTTTTTAATTTTGAAATATCAATTAATGTCATCGGTGCATTATTGGCAGTATTGGGGTATTCGATTAACGATACCATTGTCATCTTTTCTCGAATTCGGGAGAACATGGTCAAAATGCGTGGTTCATCCATGTATGATATTGTCAATGTCAGTATTAATAAGACCTTGCGCCGAACAACATTAACAAGCTTGGCAACCGCAATTACCGTGACGGCCATGCTGATACTTGGTGGTGAAGCACTACGGGACTTTTCTTTGGCACTCTTGGTCGGGATCGTATTTGGAACCTATTCTTCCATCTATGTAGCCTCCCCGGTTATGATGTTGCTGCATAATGAAAAGAACTAAAAAAGCCCGTTATTTAGCTGTTTTTTTACTATAGGCATGCAAAGGCTTGCTATTGCGTCAAGAGACATGCTACTATAATTACAGATAGAAAACATTATATCTTTGTTGTTGCCCTCGAAAAAGGCTGTAATTAATCAGTTTTTTCTCAAATAAGGGCCACACAAGCTTACATAATCCATAAATCGTGAAGTCAAATTATTGTTATTAACATCATATCTTAAAGATCCAATGAATCCATTTACTACTATGAAAATTCTGTGGAATTGTTGCTAAGGAGTTTTTTGAATGAATGATCAAAACCCAAAGGTTAACCCTGAGTTGCTTGAGCAGCCAAATGATGGCACGCAAGAGCAAAATGTGACTGAAAAAGCAGTCAGGCCGACTGATGAATCTCGTCAGGCGAGTGGGCCCCGCCCCAATGCGCGTGGTCCCCGGACCGGCTATCGTCGGGGTGCTCCTAAAGAACACAAGCAACCAACCCCTCCAGAACAATCCCCTACACCTGTTTTACCAACTGAAGAGCAATCGATGCCATCATCATCTACCCAAACTACTCCGTCAGGACAGCCAACACCGGCTCCTGCAAGCAATCAACCGTATCAACCCCGATCATCAGATCAGGGATATGGATACCGCGATCATCGCTATCGTGAACAACGTCAGCCGATGCCGCCCCTTTCTCTTGATGAAATGAATTTAAACGAACTGAATATTTACGCACGCCGCATAGGTGTCATTGGCGCATCCTTGATGTCCAAGCAACAATTGATTGATCGAATCAAATATGTTGAGGCTCATCCTGATATGGAACTCGAAGTCGAAGGAGTTTTAGAAAAACTTCCTGATGGCTTTGGTTTCTTGCGTTCTGCACAATTTGACTATGTCTCAGGCCCAGATGATGTCTATGTATCTCCATCTCAAATTCGTCGATTCAATTTACGAACCGGTGATATTATTTCCGGTGTTATTCGTAAGCCAAAAGATGGTGAGAAGTATTTTGCATTGTTGAAAGTGAACAAAGTTAATTATGGCGAGCCGATGTTAAGCGGAGACCGTCCAAATTTTGATCGCCTTTCACCATTGCATCCGAATAAAAAATTCAATTTAGAATCCGATCCAACCTTTATTTCAACGCGTATCATGGATCTCTTTACCCCGGTGGGTAAAGGCCAGCGAGCACTCATCGTAGCACCACCAAAAGTGGGTAAAACGATGTTATTAAAGGAAATGGCACAAAGCTTAATCGCCAACCATCCTGAATCGGTCTTTATCATCTTATTGATTGATGAACGACCTGAAGAAGTTGCTGACATGAAGCGTACGGTCAAAGGATCGCATGCGCAGGTCATCAGCTCTACTTTCGATGAATCTCCTGAACGTCACATTCAAGTTGCTGAAATTGTACTTGAAAAAGCAAAACGCTTAGTTGAATCAGGGCGCGATGTCATTATCTTGCTTGATTCCATTACCCGATTGGCACGTGCATACAACGCAACTGCTCCGGCTTCAGGAAAAGTACTGACCGGTGGTATTGATGCCAATGCACTGCAACGTCCAAAACGATTCTTTGGTGCTGCGCGAAATACTGAAGAAGGTGGCTCATTGACCATCGTGGCCAGTGCACTTGTTGAGACCGGCTCGCGAATGGATGAAGTCATTTACGAAGAATTTAAAGGTACGGGTAATATGGAAATCCATATGACGCGTAAACTTTCAAATCGTCGTATTTATCCTGCATTCGATCTGTTGATGTCTGGTACACGTCGCGAAGATCTGTTGCTGCCTGAAGACGAACTTAATAAAGTCTGGGTATTGCAGAAATTCTTGGCAACCATGAATACTATCGAAGGTATGGAATTCTTGATTGATAAGATGCGCAAGACCAAGACTAATAAAGAATTCTTGGAAGCGATCAATAAGAAAACGGGAACCAATGGTTCCTCATCTTCATCTTCAAACCAGTAATCTTTAATCTTTTTTTTTCCAGGGATGCATCATATGTATCTGCGATTATTAGCTCTGGTAATGATGCCTTTTTGCTTACGCGCAATGAAAGTGTCGGCTGCTTTGCCTGCTGCCGCATCTAAGCAAGAAATTCCTATTAATTCTGGGAACATTGCAACGTCATCGTTCGATTATCAAAAAAACAAAAAATGGCTTGTTGATCTTCGAAGGCCGATACAATATGAAGATCGACCTTGTTTATATAAAACTATTGCTTATAAAAGAGCGGATAATCCTTTATTCTCCAAAAAATAACCCTACCCATTTTTGTCGGTATAAAAATGCAATTAAAGTAATATAATAAATACGTTAAGCATGTTCAATTCGATACAACAAATAAGATTATTGTATGAGAAAAAATTATGGATATAATACAAAAAATTAAGAGCATTCTTGGCAAAAGAGATGATGCACCAAAACAATTAGTGGCGATAAACAGATGCATGTTTCCAAGTCATTGGACACCTGAGCAAGTGATGCAAAAAATTATAGAAGGTACCAAGACGGGATATAATTCTCAATACATCCAACAAAAATATCTGATTTTTAAGGGGATAACTGAGGATGGATTAAAAATGCGTTATGTAATTGAACTACAGCCGGACGGTAATACAATAAAAAATGCTTACCCCTTAATTAATGAGATGGGGAATTCATGAATACAATAATCATCAGTAAAGATCATACTGGATATTACGATTTATTAAATGGGTCAACCGACCAGGCCAAGCTACTTGGCTATTTTCTTTTAGATGATGTGAATGATGGTGCTAAAAAATGGAAGGATTGGGCCATTAATCCGCAGTATACTGATGTGCAGGGTAATTTTTGTGGCGTAAGTAAGCGAGCTAATAAAATGCATGTCTTTTTTCTACATGATAACGAGGTAGTGCCAGCCGTATTAGATTTCTCTGAATTTATTAATCTACTTGATCAATGGGACCCGCTATATAAAAGCCAACAATTTCAAACGATTATTATTACCATTGATTATGATGGGAAAGTCGCTGTAGATGGTAAAAATGAAAAGTAATGATACTTATGATGTTACAAATAGCTTCTATAAAATATCCAATTCCAAAGTAGAGAATTTCCCTTGTTCTGCTTTATAGTTACCAACCAATGCAATCATTGCCGCATTATCGGTGCAAAAGCGGGCAGATGGAACAAATAATTGCAAATTATATTGAGTGCACCATTCTACAATGCGTCCACGAATGTAGCGATTGCAGGCCACGCCACCGACAAACGTAACGGCTTTTATTTCCGGGTATTGTTTATAGGCTTTGGCCAACTTTTCAACAAAAATGTCCGCAATGCACACTAGCAATGAACTGGCAACCTGTTGTTGCAATTGCAGATCGCCTGGTTTTAAAAATTGTTTCTTTTCCAAGTCATAATACCCTCGTTTTACCAAATCATAGAGCACGGCCGTTTTAAGTCCTGAAAAACTAAAATTAAGTCCGGCAGCGCTTGCGCGGGGATACTCAAAGAAATCTTGAAAGTTGACCTGTCCAGCTAGTTGCTCAATAATCGGACCGCCGGGATAGCCAAGGCCCAATAGTTTGCTGATTTTATCAAATGCTTCGCCTGCGGCATCATCAACCGTGTGGCCAAGGGTGCTGTACCGTCCATAATCTTCGATTAAATAGAGGGCAGTGTGCCCGCCTGAAGCAGTGATGCACAAGTGAGGAAAGGGTGGAGTGTATTCAATGAATGAAGAAAAGGCATGGCCTTCAAGATGATCAATGCCGATGATTGGTTTTTGTAAAACATAGGCCATTGATTTGGCAAAACAAACACCGACTAATAATGAACCGGGCAATCCCGGTTTGCAGGTGACTGCAATAACATCGATATCTTTCAATGTGCATGAAGCGGCTGTTAATGCTTCTTCAATGATGGGATTAATTTTTTCAAGTTGAGCGCGAGAAGCAATTTCAGGAACGACGCCCCCAAATTCTTTATGCAGCGCTATTTGAGAAAAAAGGACCGAACTTAGTAAGCCTTTTTGAGAATGGTAAATTGCCGCTGCTGTTTCATCGCAGGATGTTTCAATGCCAAGAGTAATGCGTTGTTTCATGCAGGGTTACCAGTTGAATGCAACGACTGTTTTGGGTTGCGAGGTCGTGCATATTTCTTGATCAATTGAGCCATGAATTGTATCAGTATTCAGCGCGGCCAACAGCCATTGTGCCGCTACTTCATGGAGTTTTGCTTCTGACCCAACTTGAGAAATAATGTCATTTTTGATGATTGCTTTAATGTCATAGGCGGTATTGCCTTCAATGCGATCGACCCATGCAGGATCAAGGCAGACAATAATAGCATCATCAGGAATGCGCGCATTTGAGGTTGGCGGTGTTATTTCTTTGATGTGCCATGGCGAGGTGTGTGTTTTATCAATCGAGGCCAGTCGGAATTGATTTGAGCCTCCGGCTATGTCTTGAGCTAAAAGTTCGAGGACAAAGAATTTGACCGGAACCTTGGAATGAAGGGTCAGGTATTTAACGATGTTTTCTTCGCTGACAAATTCAATTTGCGGCGAAATGACCAGATAGAAGATGGTTTTTGTTTCAGGCAGACTAAAAGATACACTTTTGGCGTTATCATTAGTGGTTGTGGTAATTTTGCGGCCCGCATGATAGACCCGGACACCCGGGACCTGGGCTATTTGCTTCGGGAACTGGATTGTTCCGGTAAAAAGGCGCTGCGCAACGGCATATACCGGGGCGCCAATGAACATGTGACTGAATATGGCAAGTGTGAGGGCAATTTGTAGATGTTTCATAGCATTTCCTTGGTACATCAAGAGTGCTTTCTGGCATATCCTACCTGTATGAGCTAGAATAGTAGAAAATTGTATATTTTTCAAAAAAACAAGCAAGGATGGGATTTGTATGCTAGAAAAGACAAAAGAAATTCTTACCCGTCTCTTGCTTGCTGAACGAGCTCCCACTCGACTGGCAGTCGCGTTTTGTGTCGGCACTTTTGTGGCATTTTCCCCCTTTATTGGTCTGCATACACTTTTGATGATCATTATCGCCTGGTTTTGCCATCTTAATTTCGCCATGATCTATCTCGCCTCTCATATTTTCAACAATCCTATTACCACCATTCCCCTCTATTGGGCCGATTATCGGGTTGGTATCTGGTTTTGCGACCATATTTTGGGCTATATACCGACCAATCCGGTCTGGATGGAGTGGATTAACACCCAATTAAGCTACTATACCGGGCTATCAGGCATGTCGTTATGGGCCTTTATTATCGGTGGCAATTTACTTGGGGCGGCAGTCAGTGTTATGCTGTATCCATTGATTCGATGGATGTTTAACCGCCTTATGGGTTAAACAGCAGCAAAAGGTTCCACGTGAAAGTTGTAGCTCAAAATAGAAAAGCGTTTCATGATTATCACATTTTAGAGCGTCTTGAAGCGGGTTTGGTGCTGACTGGCGATGAAGTAAAATCATTGCGGTCGGGCAAGGCTTCTTTGCAGGGTGCATTTGCTGCGGTTACTCGAGGCGAATTATATCTGATTAATTGCAATATCACTCCCTATAGCAAAGCACATACCAAAAGCGAAGAACAGGCCAAACGAAGTCGCAAGCTTCTCATTCACAAAAAAGAACTCATGCGCTTGATTGGTGATATTTCCCGGAAAGGGATTACCATTATCCCCTTAAGTATCTATTTTAATGACCGCAATATTGCAAAGGTTGAATTGGGCATTGCAAAGCACAAGAAAGCAGCCAGTCGCAAAGAAGAAATCAAAGAGCGGGACATTCAACGTGAAGCGCGTCGCGAAATTCGCGGACGGTTTTAAGGCATCGCATGATTATTATTAATTCCCTTTCCATGGTCTATGGTCCCCGTTTATTATTTGCTGGTGTCGACCTTAATTTACAAGATGGCAATCGCTATGCCATTGTCGGTGCCAATGGTGCTGGTAAAACAACCTTCTTGCAACTCATTACCGGTGAGCAGGAATACTCTTCAGGTGAAATTATCATCACCAAAAATTCCCGGGTTGGCTGGTTAAAACAAGACCACTATAAATATGAAGATGAATTGATTCTTAATGTCGTTTTGCGCGGCCGGCCGGTATTGTGGAATGCGCTCGAACGAAAATATGCCTTGCTCAAAGAAAAAACGTTGACTCCCGAAATGGGATATGAACTTTCAGATCTTGAAGAGATTATTGCAGCCAATGGCGGCTATGAAGCTGATTCAGAGGTTCAAAAGTTATTAATTGGATTGGGCATTAAAGAAGCGTATCATTTCGAGCCGTTGCGCGTTCTTTCAGGCGGATACAAATTGCGCGTTCTCTTAGCGCAAATATTATTCAACAATCCAACGGTTCTATTGCTTGATGAACCGACCAACTATTTGGATATTGCGAGCATTTCATGGCTCGAGAAATATTTGAAAAATGAATTTACTGGTCTCTTGCTCTTTATCTCCCATGATCAGGATTTTTTAAATACTTTGGCAACCCATGTCTTGGATATTGATTATGGCGAGATCACTGAATATGTAGGCAATTACGACCAATTTATGGCCCGCAAGCAGATGATTCTTGAGCAAAAAATGAATGAACGGGATTTTCAAGAACGCAAAATAGCGCGTCTGCAAGTTTTTATTGATAAGTTTCGCGCGAGTGCGAGCCGTGCCAAGCAAAGTGCTTCACGCGAGAAAATGATTGGGCGTATTGAATTGCCCGAAATAAAACAAAGTTCTCGTAGAAGTCCGTATTTTCATTTTGATCAAACACGACCATCGGGCAAGCAAGTAGTAACTCTGAAAGGAATTACTAAAAAATTCCAAGAACGAACGGTGTTGAACCACATTGGCTTTACGGTTGCTCGCGGAGAAAAAATTGCCATCATCGGTCGCAATGGCATTGGTAAATCAACATTGCTTAAAATTCTAGTCAAATCCTTAACTCCCGATAAGGGAACTTTTGAATGGGGCTTTGAAACAGCTATCTCATATATGGATCAAGATCAACATGCATCGCTCGATGAGAATATGACCCTTTTTGAATGGCTCATGCAATGCAGTAATGAAAAAGATGACACCATTCGAAAAACATTAGGGCACATGCTCTTTAGTAAAGATGATGTACATAAACGCATTAAAGATTTAAGCGGTGGCGAAATTTGCCGCTTGCTATTTGCGCGCATGATGCTAGAAAAACGCAATGTATTAATTCTTGATGAGCCAACCAACCATCTTGATATTGAAGCAAAAAATGCACTGGCAAAGGCTTTGATCTCTTATCCTGGAACTATGCTGTGCGTGAGCCACGATCGGCATTTTCTTTCAACCATTGCCAATCGAGTGATTGCATTGACTGAAAAAGGAATTCAAGATTTTCATGGATCGTATCAAGAATTTGTCAACCATTATGGAATTGATTATCTAAATCAATAATTACTTCTTTTATTGTGAAGAAAAAAGCTTCATACTAAAGCAAATGACATTTTTTTATTGAGGAGACGCCATGAAAGTGCGTGTTATTGCTTTTAGTTTATGTATCGTTGCATTCTCATCAAATGTTTACAGTCAAATTATATTTGATATTGGCCCCTATGCTCCAACTCGAAAATTAGTATCACTCGCAAAACAAAGATTCCCTACTGCAGCAACAGCCGATGATTTTCTGACCGAACTGAACCGAGAATATCCTGTATCATTGCTCAATCAACAAAATGCTCTTGTCTTATCTACAAAATTAATTGAATTAAGAGCCCTTTATAATACCTTTGAATCTGATACTACTAACTATGTCATGAACAGAATGTCATCTCCCGATCCTGGTCTTATTGCATTAGCCAGTGGTGGTATCGCCCTTCTTGGTATGTTCTGCGTGTCTCCCTCGGCAGGGGATACTACATTTAAGACGGTTGCAAAAATAGGAATGGAATTCATTTTAGGTGCGGCTGCACGCCATTATTTTAGTGAAGTTCTCGAGAATAAACCTGCAAATCTTGATGCTACGATAAACCACAAAAGAATAATGCAAAGTTTTGTGTTGGCAAAATTACAACAATTTTCACCCAATGCACAACAAGCTGCTCAACCATCTTAATTATTTTTGTTTCATGCGCGCTTGTTGGCGCTCTACTGCATAGGTAAGCAAGATCTCTTTTTTTGTTTTGCCTTTATAACTTGCCGCCGGATACTTGGCGGCAGTTTTTTGAAGTTTTCTTACTAATGCAGCACTTAAATCAATATCTGCTTTGGCACTGAAAAGTAATAATGAAAGCAGAATATCACCAACTTCATCTTCGATTTCAGTTCGTTTGTGAGTGACATCCTGCATGGTTGTTTCACTATTTAACCAGACAAAAATCTGCATGAGTTCAGCCGATTCAATGCCCAGATTCATAGCCAGATTTTTCAGAGTGTGAAATTGACCCCAATCTCGCTCGTCAGTAAATGTACGTGCGAGCGCGGTTAGTTCTGAGATGGTTGTTGGTGCTTTCATAATTACTCTTTTTTATGGAGCCGTAAATTAATTGATTTTCTGATTCCGTTCGCCCTGAGGAACGAGCATAAGCGAGTGTCTCGAAGGGTATATTTTTAATCAATACCGATGAGAAAGTAATGAAGCCGCCTAATCTGAGTCAAGCGGCTTCATTTGAAAGTTAGTTGGCCTTCCATATTACTTGATAATTTCCATCGTCGCTTAAAGAATTAATGATTACTTCGGAATAGTCCGCCTTTCTTAACTTTTCTACCGCGGCTTTGTCAATAACGTAATGCAATTCATCAGTCAATGAATTAAAAAAAATTGTATGCTGATGATTAAGGCTTCTAAAGAGCAAAGCACCTCGAGGATCACCTGCCTTGCGCATATCGCATTTGTGCATCGCATATTTTAGAAAATAGGCAGCTTCTTTTGCTGGATGTGCAAGCATCTCGTAGAACCAGATTTGATCAACAACGTTCATCTGGATCTCCTTTTAAGCTAAAAACGATAATGAATTTCTTTAACGATAAAAAAGGATAGTGTTTAATTCGAAAGGAATCAAGGAAAAGATTAATTTTTTTTACTTGAAAGAAACCTGCATCAGCTAAGCGCCCAACCAGTCCTTAGATCCCTTCCATCCGGTAGCTTTATATTTTTTCTCAGGGTTAGAGGGGATCTGTAAAGGCTTAGGAGGTAAATGTGGCAATTTTCCCGCGCAATATTGTTGCCACTCTTTTTGGGTTCTCAAACCAAGTCTATGAACTATCATCCGGGCTTCATTAAACGGCAAAATGTCCTATTGCAGTTGAATTTTGAAATGCCATTCCCCAAAAACGTAGGCCAATCTACCCATTCGCTATACGCTTCATAGGGATGGCTTGGTATATCCTCAGGCAGAGGTGGCAAGTGCAATAATTTACCGGTTACATATTTACGCCATTCTTGGGCACTCTTTAAACCCAAGCTTCGCGCAAAAACTTCGGCTTCAGAATAAGATCGATACAATTGTGCCTTAAGCTGATTTTGTATCCTGCCTGTCCCCAAAAAGTGTCCCCAGCCTTGCCATTTTTCGCCATATTCCTTCCTTCGATATGTTTTATCTGGGGTTGCTGGTATATCTGCTGGGAGGGGCGGTAGTCCAGGAATTTTCCCTTTAGTATACAGCGGCCAGTCTTCTTTGCGCTTTAAACCTAAACTTTGAGCAAATTTGCTGCTTTCTTCGTATGATCGATATTTTCGTAAAGAAGGGGCTATTTGATTAGTTCCTAGGAAATCGCCCATTCCAATCCAGCCACCATTTTCATAAGCTGCCCAAGGCGCTTTTGGAATATCATTTGGTAAAGGGGGCAAATGTGGCAATTGTCCACTGATATATAGTTGCCATTCAGTTTCGCTTTTTAATCTTAAACGATGCACAAACTCTTTGGCCTCTTCTATACTCCGCCACATACCTCGGCCAAGTTGAATTGCGGCCCGTAATTTTTGAAAGGTATTAATACCACATATTCCTGTTGTATAGCGAAACATCCAAGCCAATGGATGTGTCTGTTTTATGAGATCAATATCAATATTTTCAACTGAAATGCCGCTTATGTTTAAAGTCCTGCGGACAAGCATCTTCCATATCAATTCGCCAATTTCTGCTGTTTTATCATTCTCGATATTATGCATCTTAAGTACCTGAGGCACGTTTTTTTGGAATTTTTCATATAAAGCAGGAATGTCATCTTCTTTGTTATCATCACTCAATCCCGCAAGCATTCTAATTGCATCGTCTACAACAGAAGTTCGTGTCTTTTCGTCAGGAATGAAATCATCTAATTTTCTTGTAACAAATCCATCAGAACTGCCTATTTTGTTTGTTTTGCTATCTTGATGGGGCACACGAATTGTTACTGGTTTAAAAAAGTCTTCGAGAATTAATGATGCAAATATAACTTTTAAATAATTATTAAGGTTTTCTACAAATTGCTCATCTTGTTGATCGAGTGAGAATGGTAAAAGTTGAATCACTTCAACCAATTTTTTACCGGGGGCATCGC
>Ga0364909_10187_pt1 | contig 22044 bp, 21 predicted proteins | sample SorcelJu500001C3_3_FD_206966 | JGI IMG/M metagenome (GOLD analysis project Ga0364909, IMG submission 206966) | Enriched cells from Trout Bog Lake Hypolimnion, Wisconsin, USA - BchlTB.June25.5000.01.C3 | ecosystem: Environmental > Aquatic > Freshwater > Lake > Hypolimnion/Profundal zone | place... | reverse complement strand
GACAGCTGGTTCCAATCAACAGGCAACTGGAGCGGGCAGGAAAACATAAAAACACCCGGAAGCTTACCGGCTAAAGCCACTTTCTGCCCGGTATGCGTTGCGAAAAGATCGGTGAAATAGGAAAGATTTGGGGTCAGCGTACCCTGCAGTTCCAAAGAAGCAGGGACGTTTCGTTGCACCAGGCCTGTCCCCTCAGCATGCAGCGGTGTTGTCTGCAGGGCAAAAGCCGAAATCGCCACCTCACCATCCCCGCCGCCTCCGGAAAGCAGAGTGGTTTTGAGGAAGAACCGGTTATCTCTGTATATTTTCTTGGAACCCAGAAGCAATTCGAAGGGCTCCATCTCCACCGTGAGGTCGGTCAACACCTGCTGCTCGCCTCTTGACCTGACCTGCAAACCTGTTTGGGCCCGACCCTGTATCGCCATATTTTCGGGGAACCAACCCGCGGCCTTGAGGAAGACCGTCAAAAGGGCCGAATTGGAGGTGGCATTGACCTCGGCAGCGAAATCACGATGTGGTTGCCACCAGTTGCCGACAGAAAGACTGCCTCTCGTTGTCGCCCCCGGGGCCTCAAGGGTCAAATGGCGCAGATCCAGTCGCTGTTGCTGCCAATCCACCAGCAACAGGGGCTGTTCCTTGTGGAGGAAATCCTGCCAGTCCTCGGCAACCATCAACTCACGAACCCCGACCGGATTGATCCCGGCCACCGCATTATTCGCCAACGAAACCACCACCCGGGGTTCCTGATAGGCGTATCCTGCACCTTTCACTGTCAATTGGTCGATTTTTCCCTGCAGTGCCTCCAGGGACAAACGATTTTCCATCCATGCCCCTGAACCAGCAAAAGAAAAGTTGCCTCCCAGTTTGCAAGCAGGCGCAACACCCGTCAGGCCGCGGATTACACTGTTCAGCCGGGCAAGATTGATATCCCCGCTGATGGCACAGGAGCCAGATTGCTCTTCACTTTTCTGTTCACCCTTCCGTGCGCTGAAGGAAAGTTTTCCCGGCCAGGCATCGCCGTTAATCCGCAGCGAGGTTAGACCTTGCAGATCAAAAGAAGGTAGCGTCCAGGCCTCGCCAGTCAAAAGGAAATCATGGGAAGGAAGCACCGCCACCCCACCCTGGGACAGGGAAAAATCACTGATCCCGACTCTGGCATCAAGCCGATAGCGGCCATCTTTCTCCTGTCTGGAGGAACCGGTCAGTTCCAATTCACCTTTGCCGTGAACATTGAGCGCGAAAATTTTGTCCAATTCCTCAAACATCCCGCCCAGATCCGCCGTCGCCCGCAGGGTGAAGTCATCAGCTCCGCCGTTCCCCTGCACATCAAGGAAAGGGGCATGTACTTGCAGGGTGCGGACCATGGTTTTCCCCTGGATGCGATCCGCGGCGGCAACCAGGGTCAGCGGGGTCTCCCAGGAGAAAAGCTGACCATTACGGACCACCGAAAAATGCCCGGTCCGGCAATCCGCCTTGACGACAAGATTCTGAGGCGTGCCGGAAATGTTCAGGGCAAAGTCGGCAACCCCTTCCCTGAAGGTAGTCTTCTCCTGCAGAGACAAAAGATGCGGCAACTGCGTCGCGACCACCGGCAGATTGAGGGAACCCTTGGCCACCAGGGACGCCAGGGAACGGTCATAGCTCCCCTTGGCCTCAATCCGCACCGGGTCGGATTCAAGGTGCAGAGCAGCCAGTCGCCACCCCTCGTTGCCTTTGTGGCTGCCTTTGAAGGTAAACAGCAGATGATCGATAGCCGGCGTGTCCTCACCGAGGAAACCGCCGGAGAGATGCACCCCCCGGAGATCAGTCTCCCCCTGGAGCTCCAGATCATCAATTCCCGAAGTGGCCACGTGGCAGGTGGCATTGAGCACGCCTTTGCCCCGGGGAAAATTCCCGCGGGAAGCCGCCAGCTCGAGAAAGGCAGCTATCTCCACCCCCTTGACATCTACCTCGGCGCGCGAGACCAGCGCTTCAAGCAACGACTGCCGGGCGGCAGGCAGATTAATGAACCCTTCGGCCCGCAACTGCCCCTGCTGCTCCAGCCCGGATCGGAACGCAAGAGAATAATTGAGGGTCCCCACAGCGAGACTGCCCGTTAGTTCCATGTCCCGAGCAAGTTCCTGCGAGCTGCCCTGGCCTTGGTCAAACACAACCCGGCCTTTGTTCACCTTGAGCCTGAAGGTCAGCTGCTCCCACCAGGGTATCTCGATTGCAGCTTCCGGAATTCGCTGTCCGGGTGAAACCATAACCACCGAATTGTGCAGGGTTTTTCCGGTCCCCTCCGGATGGGGCAGAACCGTAAGGGTGGGCTGGTCGAGAGTAATTTTCCCCAGATACCGGGGTGCCACCAGCAGGACAAAAAGTCCTTTATCGCCAGCAAGTTTGGGCACTGTCACCTGGACACCCCATGCCGGATTTTGGTATCGAACCCCCTCGCAACTGAGCCCCTGCCACCACCCCAGAGAACAAGACTGCACCTCAAGGGCACCGACATCATGATGGGTGACAAAGGCAAAGGCTGCGTGGATCACGGGCCGCCGGCACAGAAAGAACGGCAGGAAAGACAGCAGGACCACTGTGCTCAGAGAAAAAACAATCACGATGGAACGTCTGGCACCCTTCATGATGTATCTTTTTCCCCCATCTGTGCACACCCGTCCCAAGCCAAAAACAACGAGATCAACTTGCCGCGATAACCCGCTAATGTCAACATCGTTATGGGTCCATGCCTGGAGAAAAACCCTGTAAACTGGGACAGATCGGCAGGGCGCAAGGCACAAAGCGAAACAATCGGAATCGAGGCGTCGGCAAAGGGTGGAATCGGGGTCAACGATGTGAGCAGAAAAGAAGATCCGGCAAGGAGAATGCATCTCGCACAAAAGGTGATTTGAGACGGAGATTATCGGCCAGGAAGAGGCGTAGCAAATGGTTTCCAGCGCTCCAGCGAAAATCCTCTCCCGGACTTTCCTTTTGAAAAGGGAATTTATCACTTCTCCTGGGATCCAAATGAGGGCAAGGTGAAAAAATGTCGCTCGTACGAAACCACAACACAGTCACACTTCCCCAATCAACCAGGTCAACCAACGGAAGCCTGCTCAAAATGCAGGTACTCGCAGAAAACCTGAGGATATTCCTGGTGGTCCCCCTTTCTTTTCCTGTTTCTTGTTATATGATTGACAGATGACTGAAGTGTTGTGCGCCTACTTCCGCATGCATCTTTCTGCGGAATCCGAGAACCAATATTCTAAGAGGAGTGAGACCATGGGTGACAAGGGCGGAAAGAAGGACAAGGATAAAAGTCAGAAACAGAGCAACGAAAAACAAAAACATAAAGAACAGGAAAAGGTTGAGAAGCAACCAAAGAAAAAAGCTTGAGGACTGGCTTCAGATTAAGCATCTGGTAAAAACCTAAAATAAGGTACTTGGTCATTCTAGGGCCAGGTGCCTTTTTTGTTCGCCATGAGGAACTGTGGTTGTGCTGTAGATTTTTCTGAATTGGAAGGGCGATTACAGGTTGAAGCGGTTCTACAAGACCTGGAGGAAAACTTGCCTCGTCGTGGGAATTAGTGTAAAGATATTTCACGATTTTAGACGAACTGCTATTCACAAGATGGTTCGCTCAGGGGTATCTGAGAGAATGGCCATGATGATATCAGGTCATAAAACACGATGCGTTTTTAATCGATATAACATTGTGAATGATCAAGACCTAAAATTGGCTGCCCAGAAACAGAGCGATTATCTACAATCTCTTGATGGGCACGACTTGGGCACAATGACTAAAATCGACTCACCAAAGCATGCTTAAATCGCTGCTAACTATTTGAAATTACTAAACGCTCCAGTAGCTCAGGTGGATAGAGCTCAGGATTCCTAATCCTGGTGCCGCAGGTTCGAATCCTGCCTGGAGCACCAATAATTACAGCCACTTGCCGACTAATAGCGAGTGGCTGTTTTTGTTTATGTTGCTATCTGCTAGCGCACTGCTAGCACTTTTGGTCAATGAGATTCAATTGAAAAGTCTCCTGCCAGCAAAAGCCAACTTTGCATCAGGGGCTGAAATCACAACCACTTCTCAATTATTATTTAGAAGACAATACCACATTATTATCCAATCGACTGATTCGTAATCAGTAGGTCAGCGGTTCAAGTCCGCTTATCGGCTCCATTAGTATCAAGCACTTAGCTCTTTACGAGCTAGGTGCTTTTTTGTTGCATCCAGAATTTGTAAGCACTTTGTAAGCGGATTTAATCAATGTAATTCAACTAAACAATCAACTTGGGTCGAACTGAGGAGATCTTTTGTCTTGGGTTACTTGCGGAATCATTTGCTTACAGAGAAGGATGTTTTAAGAAAAGGGATTTTTCACACTATCTGTCGGCTTGATTGTGACATGATCCGGCAGGGGGCCATCGCTGTCCGATCACCACCGCAAGAAGGGCCCATTAACTGCCTGGCTTGAGCTAGACCTTCTTTGTCTCGTGTAATGTTAAAGCTCCTAAAGAATGATACCCTGTCGATACGGTTAAGGTAGCTATAGCGGCTAAGAGACAGTGAATAGGAACTCTAAACGTAGACATGAACGGTGTCACTCGATGGATAACTGACCGGTGCTTCAGCTAGCGGCACAATAGTCCATGTGCTCATTCGTGGGGCACCAAATTGTGGATCGATACATTCAGAATCTCATGGCCTTGCTCGTCAAAACAGGAGCACGTTGATGTCCTCGATTCCCTTGGCGGCATGCCACTGCCTGTAAACCCCTTGCCTAAGCAGAATTCAGAACAAAGAACGCAATCTGTCTTTGATCCAATGTTTCCGACACGCCATTGATAGGAAGCCATAGCAAGCAGCAGGAGCGCCGTTGCTCCCGCCGCAGCTATAACGTGCACGACGTTCAGCGATGCTTGGACTTCTTGCTTTTTCCCGATTACGTACACACGATACGTTAAGGTAAGCGACGAAGCTGTAAAGACAAGGAGGAACAAGGTTGTGGGGAGTACGTTGACATAGGACGGCCACGCACTGTCGCCAGAAATGAAAAGCCAGATGAATCCTGCGATAGCCCCGAATGCCGTTAAAGAGATGATGGCGGAAGCGAGCAAAATTGTTACGCTGAACAACAGTACATATAAATAGCGTCTCTTCAATAGGGACTCCATTCGGATAACCTTTGAAATTAGAAAATGTTGCGATGGGGGTAGGTTGAGTCGAATTTGTGCTACATTCGATGAATTTTGGCCTGAGATTTGGAGTTGGAGACATGTAGGTTTGAAAGCGCCCGAACCAACGATGTATATTTAGAGCGACGAAATAGTCATCGGCAAAAAGAGCAGGGCCATACAGTGACCTGTTGCTTGCCATGTGTACGCTCAAGGTCCGGATAGAATTATCGCCTTCAGCGAGAGCGGTGGCGGCGCCACCCTGCTCGTGAGCATTGATATTGAGAACCAAAGCTTGGTTAGCTCTTTGTCAAACAGCAACTTGCGAAAAGCAATGACGATATCGTTGATTAAGCAGAAACCATTTCCAAAATCATACTATGCATAGTGGGCTCTCTTCAGAGCAATTCGAGCGGTTTGAACAGTACCGGCGGCTCATCAGAAGTCGCCTGTTAATTCCTTCCCCTAACTCCCCGGATGAGACCATTTATATATTTTTTGAAGAAATTTATAAAAAGCGCCTCGACAGTAAGGAGGGAGAAAAAGCCGTCGAGGCGCTGGAACATTGTATTTCTACTAACTGTTCTTGGCTTTCAATGTTGCTATTACCGTGCCGTATTGAGAATATACAATTAACAGCATGAAAATATGAGAATTCTTGCCGTGGCAATGTTATATTTCCTCTCAGGGCCTCTGCCGGATGTTCCTTTCCTATCCATGAGGAAGACTATAAGTGGGTAAGAAATATCCATCTGTTGAATATAAAAATATCGACAAACTTTGTTAGGAGAAGCAAAAACGAGTCCAGTTAAGGGGGGGCAGTGTCCTCTTGAGATTTCACTGAAAGATCAAAGATGAAATTGCCCGGCACGGTATAGAGGTCTTTTCTTCCAACTACACACTCTATGCCGATATGTCGCATCGGGTGATGAGCATTCTGGCGAAGATCGCCCCAGCGATTGAAATCTATTCCATCGATGAAGCGTTTGTTGATGTCCGCGGCATTTCTGATTTACACGCCTTTGGTCTTTCCATTCGGAAAACGATCCTGCAGTGGACAGGCATCACCGTAGCCGTCGGTATTGCATCGACGAAAACACTGGCCAAACTTGCCAATAATCGAGCTAAGAAATACCAGGGCACTGGTGGCGTGGTTGTTTTGACGGATGGGGAGCGACAGCGTAAACTGATGGCCATTACGCCAGTTGATAAGGTTTGGGGTGTCGGCAGGAAGTTGACCCGGAAGCTGAATGCTTTGGAAGTCCAAACCGCCCTTGATCTCTGTCAAAGTGATGTACAGGACATTAGGCGCCAGTTTAGCGTAGTGCTGGCAAGGACTGTGTCGGAACTTCAGGGCAACTCCTGCCTTGAACTGGAGCAGGTGCCGTCACCCAAAAAGCAGATTGTCACCTCTCGATCATTCGGGCAGCGAATAACCGAGGTTGATGATATGCGTCAGGCGATCAGCGTCTTCATCCAGACCAACCCATTCGCTCAGCATCTGCCTGGTTATGCCAATTGCGCCCACGGAAAACTCCCGGATCACACCAACGATAGTTTTCAGTTTTGCCGTCTTGCCAAAAGCCTTTTGGAACAGATATGGCGTGAAGGTTACGAATACAATAAAGCCGGGGTTATGCTCGGTGACTTCTCGCAATCTACCCGTAGGCAAATCTCTCTCTTTGAAAAGCCTGTCATGGACAACAGCCAGATTATGGCAGCCATTGACCGGATTAACAACACAGTAGGTACCATCAAACTGGCAACGTCGGGAGTGGACCAGGGATGGGCCATGCGACGAGAACGGCTTTCACCAGCATACACAACACGGTGGCAGGATATTCCGTTGGTAAGGTAATAGTGATGTTATCCATGATTATTCACTCGGGCAACTTCAGGTCTTTTTATTTACTCAATCTCATGTCATAGCGTTACGAGGAGCTCATGGAAAAAGATGACTCAAGAACCGCCGCTGGACCGCCGCTTGCTAGCCCTATATTCGTAACGATCAAGATCGCATCACCGCGTGGACCATTAGTACGTGTCGGGGGAAGTGTCCCCATCCCGCCAACGCGTATAAGTGTCTGTAATATCGGAAATATTTCTCAGACCTTCACACAACTGAGCTTGGACTCGCTCCAACTATCCGACTCAGGAGCAACCGCGGAATCCGATTTTACCGTCGAAGCTGCACATGGAGAAGTCGTGGCGGGGGAGAGCGCTCTCATAACTATCTCCGGACGCGTCCCCGCTTCACCTGCGTTGTATGCATCCACACTACGCATTGTAACAGAGGAGGGGGCTCGACTTGATATTCCTATCAAGTTTCGTGTCGCTGCCCATGCAGCTTGGGGTTTAGGTTTTATGGTACTTGGTCTGCTGCTTGTCTGCCTGGTCAGCGCGCTAGACAGTGAGAGCGGCATCCAGGGGGATTTGCATCATGCGCTGCTTGCCCGCAAGGATGCCCATGAGCTTATGCAGCAAATACCACCTCCGCAGAGTCGCATTACATTGGTAAATAATCTGAATCGTGAATTCGATGCGGCAATCGCCATTTTGCAAAGGCCACGGACGTTCTCTTTTGTCGATCGTCGTCCTGTTGACGCAAAGGAACATCTCGACGTCGCTCTGCAGATGACTACCGAGCTACGCAAAGAACTGTCAGCCGCACCACGTGGCAGTCTCGAGGTGGCCGATCTTAAAAAGGAGTGGACGGAAGTAAAAGAAGATTTTGCTGCAATCGCGAATCGATTTCTTATCTCTCCGTCACAAGGTGCGTCCCTGACGCAACACCTCCTCGCCTTCGATGTATGGGCGGCCCAACGCCTGCTGCGGATACCTATTGACTACTACACGAACGAATTCGACTTTCATGTTAATCATGTTCAGCTTATTTACGCCTCTGGTCGTGGACAGGATGCTGCGGCCGAAGCCATAGCCGTGCGGAGGTGGATGCAGCGCGCCGCCAATGTCATTAACACCCAAACGCGACTCATGATGTATTTCACGGAACTAACCGCGATCAATATCGCGACTGCCGACAGAGTGCACCGTGCCATAGAAAACGCAGGGATTGCGCCGGATCGTCAGGTCGTCATTCAAGGATTACTCGATGAATCTTCATCCTTGCTGATCGAGCCTTTCGACTGGTCAATGCGTCGCCCCATCAATGAGCGAATCACCAATGCGCGCACCGAAACCTTACGGGCGGAGAAAGACACCGCAATCGCGGCCGCGGAAGCAGCACGTGCCCAAGAAGAAAAGGAGGATTCCATCGAAGGCATCGAGGCAGTTATCGCCGAAGGTGCGGGCCTCAAGCGTGGCGCCGATGGCAAGATCGATCTTCAGGAGAAAATCAACTGGCTTCGTCGGGGTGTAGCGGCCTGGCGCACGCGATTTGCTACCTTACCGGATTCTGGAACGCCGGTGATGCACGCCGAGCTCGATGCCCTCGAAGCGGCTGTCGATTCTGGCGATCTGACTGCCGTCTCAACACATTCAAAAGGATTATTTGAACAATGGCGAATCTATACCACGGCGCGCGCACAAACAATGATCCTCAAATCTACAGCACCGTTTTGCTTGCATATGCGCGAGGAGGCACTTGTCGATATGCAAGCAACCCAATCCGCTATGCGTCGCCTTGAAGGCCATCCTCGCTTGCAGCATTGGGAAGACGAGCTCGATCTGTTACGGATGAAAACCGACGAGGCTCCTGCCGTCATTGAGAAGATGCCGCCTGATTGTATAGCCGTCTTTGGCGACTTGTCCTCGAAAACGTACGCATTGTCGAACGAGGTCAACAGCGCACTGTGGGACGTGGCTATACTTCCGAATGAGACCAAACGCCAACTTGCTGCGGACTTGCATACAAGCTTGACGCCTGAGACACTGCAGAATCTGATCAGTGATGTGCGTCCGTTACGTATTGAAGTCACGCCGCCACCCGAGGAGCGTTATGTGGGAAGGGAGATTGAGTTTCGGGTCGCCAACCTCGATCCGGTTTGGGGATCAGGAGTGACGCTGATGATTGATTTCAACGACGGTCATCACGCAATGGCGAGCGCCGAGGACCTCCAAAAGAACCTATGGTTCTCTCATGCCTATTCTACAGCCCAGACATTCAAACCGATCATCACGGCCGCAGAGGCTTTTAAACCCGGTACGCTGGAACCGATTGGCAAAAAGCTTGGTGACGGTCAGTTGACCGACCTCACGATTTCTCCGTCGCCGATTTTAGCAGCACAACACCTTGCCGACATCTTCTTTAACGCGCGTTTTGGGCTTGCGTTGTTTGTTGCCGCCTTGTTGTATTTCTGGCGTTACACCGTGATGAAACCGGTATTTGGAGCTAATGCTTTCGACTACGTGCAGGCCTTTACCCTAGGGTTTGCCGTCAGCCTTGCAGTAAACGACTTGCCGCAAAAGTTGGCTGACTTCATCAAATAACATCCTTCTTACATTCAATTAGCCGGCAGCAACGCCAGGGAATGAGAACGCGTATGAGTGAACAAACCAGTATGGCAACTCTTATTTCCTGGATTTCCCCTTATCAAGACGTACTCCCCTGGTTACTCCTTGGATTGGTGCTTGGCATAGTTCTCATTTTTTTCATTAGACGCTCAATCATCCTCCAGAAACAGCTGTTATCCTGCTCCACTGATCAGGAAGCAGCCAGCCAAGAGCTTATACTTTTCAAAGAACGGCTCTCCTGCCGGGATGTCGAACTTGAACGTCAACGAACGGATTCGGAAACTTTGATTGCATCTTTGACGGCTGAAAGAGATCTGGAACGCTTGCATTATGAAGATCTGGCTAGAGAGCATTCTCGACTTCAGGCAGATTTGGCATCCGAAAAAACCAAGATCTTGCGTATCAAGGAGTTGACTGAGGAACGGGACAGCGCCCGTACTGAGCTTGAAAAAATCCGTGGGGACAAAAACATCTTGGATACCGATTTCGCTGCTCTGCAATCGAAATTGGACGAAGAACGGAAATCAGCGCAAGAAAAAATAGCAATGCTTGAACAGGCCGAACAGCGACTCACTAAGGAATTTGAAAATCTAGCCAACCGTATCTTTGACGAAAAGCATCAGAAATTTAATGAAGCCAGTAAGACCAGTGTCGAGGCCTTACTGAGCCCGGTGCGTCAACAGTTGACTGATTTCCGCAAAAAGGTGGAGGATGTCTACGACAATGAAAATAAGGAACGTGCTTCCCTGCGTGCAGAAATAAATATCCTAAAGTCGCTCAATGAGCGAATAGGCACGGACGCCCTCAACCTGACCAAGGCCCTCAAGGGCGACAGTAAGACCCGTGGAAATTGGGGTGAGATGTTGTTGGAACGATTGCTCGAGGAATCCGGCCTCCGCAAAGACCATGAAATACAAAGTGCAGGCCAGTCATCGCAATGAAGATGGACAACGCTTTCAACCAGATGTGGTGGTTCACCTCCCGGAACAAAAGGATGTGATCATCGATTCCAAGGTCTCACTGGTTGCGTATGAGCAATATCATAGTGCGGAGACCGATGAAGAACGTCAGCGTCATATCCGTACACATATCACTTCACTACGCACCCATTTCACAGGACTCAGCACCAAGAACTACGACGAACTGATAGGCATCCACTCTCTGGACCTGGTTATCATGTTCGTGCCCATCGAGCCGGCGCTACTTCTCGCCTTCGAGCACGAGCCCAATCTATTCAGTGAGGCCTTTACTCGGCGTATTCTGCTGGTCAGTCCTTCCACACTCATGTCCACCCTGCAGATTATCCACAATATCTGGCGTTACGAGCATCAGAACCGTAACGCCCAAACTATCGCCACTGAGGCCGGCAAATTGCATGACCACTTCGTCAGTTTTATAGAGGCTCTGGAAAAGGTTGGCGATCAGATCAAGAAGGCTGCGGACAGTTACGACACCGCCCACAAGCGTCTGACAAGTGGCAGGGGTAATCTGGTTGGTCGTACCCAGAAGTTGCGATCTCTCGGGGCCAAGACAAAAAAAGCCATATCAAATAACCTCCTCGAAGCAGCGATGGAAGACGATGATGAAGCCGTCCTGCTCTCCGAGGAAGCATTAACCTATGAAGGAATAGTAGCCCAATGAAGGCAGTATGCTAGATCAATCAGCGTCTTTATCCAGACCAATCCTTTTGCTCAGCATCGGCCAAAATATGCCAATTGCGCTCATGGAAACCTGCCAGATCACACCGGTGATACCTTTCAGTTTTGCCGTCTTGCTAAACGCCTTCTGGAGCAGATATGGCGCGAGGGGTATGATACAATAAAGCGGGTGTCATGCTCGGTGATTTTTTTCTAACCACCTGTAGGCAAGTCACCTTTTTTGAGAAGCCTGTCAGAGATAACAGCCAGATTATGTCGGCCGTTGACCGGATCAACGGTACAGTAAGTACGATCAAACTGTCGACACCGGGCAGGATATCCCGCTGTTAAGGTGATGAATCACCGAGCTTTAGGCTATCGAATTTTTGTAATACTCATTGATGGGAGATAAAATGATTTTTGACTCTTTAGCGAATTTCTCGGTATACCAAATTCTTCACCCAGGGTTTAAAGACGTCCAGAGATTTATCTCAACGACCAACCTGCATGAACTTCCGATCGGTAAACATCCAATAAATGAACTTGGCGCATATGCATCAGTAAAGGAATACTTGAGTAAGTCGGTTGAGGAGAGTTTTGTTGAATGTCACCGAAAATACATTGATGTTCAGATACTCGTGTGGGGAGAAGAGAAAGTTGGTGTGGCTCCTAAACATTCCTGTGTCGAACAGGTTTATGATGATGCAAATGATTTGCAAATACTCATTGGAAGGGTTGATTATATAACTTTATTTCCTGATTTATTTGTTATTTTTTTCCCGAATGATGCTCATGAACCTGGTGTAACAAGTGGACCTGATGCGGTTTCCGTTAAGAAGATCATTTTCAAAATACCTGTTTTATAACTCAAAAAGGGGAGAATATGAACAAAGGCGAGTTGGTTGAGAAAGTGGCCAAAGAATGTGAATTAAGTAAAGCTGCCGCCGAGCAGGTGCTGGCCAGCGTCCTCGGGGCAATAACGGATGCAATAACGGCCGGCGAGAAGGTTACCTTGTTAGGGTTTGGCACTTTTTCGGTATCCGAGCGAGCCGCGCGTGAAGGACGTAACCCTCAGACCGGTGCAACCATGAGCATTCCTGCCAAGAAGGTCGTTAAGTTCAAGGCTGGTACCAAGTTAACTGATATGGTTAAATAGTCTCTTTGCTGGGGTCACGTTCATAGATGCGACACCCAATAGGGTTTAGGCGTCAGGTCAACTGGTACCCAGTAAGCATGGTACGCACCCTCCAGCCACCTGGTTGGCCAAGACCCTTTCCTTTTGGAGAAGCAGAACACGATAGTGATGCGGCCCAGTTTTTAATGCTACTTTACACTTTTCTTTTGCTGATACATTTTATTATCAGCCATGGCCATGGTATCCTGCACATCTATACCTGGCTTAATTGTCACGATACCATAGGACATGCTGAGATTGAGAGGTATTTCATTCCAGAAAATAGGATTATCTTTTAGCTCCTGAGGCAGGCGGTTTGCCAGAATAGCTGCGGCATCCTGATTGGTGCGCGATAAGATCAAGCCAAACTCGTCTCCCCCCAGCCGGCCAACAATATCAGATTCACGTACACTGTTCACCAACCTTTGAGAATATTCATTTAACACATGGTCTCCAGCATTATGTCCATAGGTATCATTGATAGCCTTAAAACTATCAAGATCGATATAAACCAGACAGGCATCGCTGCTATACCTCTCGACAGAAGCTTGTACCCTTGTCAGTTCTCGTACAAATGCCCTGCGGTTATAAATTGGAAGCAAAGGGTCTTTATCTGCAAGTTGTTCAGCTGCGGCTAAACGCTTGCTCATACCATCCACCGAGCGACGTAATTTATCCACCTCCTGCATTAAAGTCAAAATAGCCTCTCGCACCTTGGGGGTTAATTCCGCCTCAGGAATCCCCATTATCGTGGTGGTATCGGCAATTATTCGAGGGGAAGTAGCTGAGATGTCAGAGTATGCCTTGGCCGCTTCGGCGGGAGAGGTGGTGTTGGTCGAGCTCATACCCGCTGGGCGACCACCTGTGGATTTGATTTTCATTAATAGGCCAAGGTAAACGGATAATAATAATTAATGGGGTTTTTCGCTGTTGCGAGACGAGTTCTCATTCGTTTTCCCTATACACGATAAACGATAGTCTTTTGTTCGGAACCTACCTAGATTATAAATAAAAATTACCTTAGCATTGTTATTTTTACAATCATATATCCACAGTCATATTTGCTTTTGGTAATGTGTTTGGAACATCAGCTACTGAGGAGACAAACGATGCGGTATACGGAAGCACGACCCGGCAGGGTCTTTATCCTAAGATTGGAAGATGGTGATGTCGTCCTCGAGACTATTGAGCGGTTCGCAGCGGAACAGAGCATCATGGCGGCCTCGCTAATCGTGGTCGGCGGCGCCGATGATGGCAGCCGACTAGTGGTTGGGCCGCACGAGGACCGTGGTCTGCCACTGGAGCCGATGCAGTACGCTCTGGAACACGCTCATGAGGTGGCCGGAGTCGGAACACTGTTCCGCGACGAAGCCGGCATCCCGCTAGTCCACATGCACATGGCCTGCGGCCGAGCCGGTGCCACAGTGACCGGATGCATCCGCACCGGGGTCAAAGTCTGGCATGTGATGGAGGTGATCCTGCATGAACTGGTCGACACTACCGCTCGACGGGCAACGGAACAGCCTCTTGGCCTAAAGCTCTTGCAGCCGTAAATCATCTCCACTTGTCCGGTTGGCCTCGCAGTTAGGGAATTGCTAACTTCTTAAAGAGAGTTGCTAAGAGAAATGATGCTATGAAAAATCTCAATACAAAAGCATGGCTCAGCCTCGCTGGTCTAGCGACCGCAATGGGCCTTCTACTCTTCGTTCCCGCACGGACTGTTCATTACTGGCAGGCATGGGTCTACCTGACGATCTTCACTGCTACATCAGCCCTCATTACTCTCAATCTTATGAAACATGATCCGGCACTTCTTGAGCGTCGCATGAGGGGTGGGCCGACTGCGGAAAAGCAACCAGCGCAGAGGCTCATCATGCTGGGCACATCAATCGGATTCATCAGCCTTCTTGGAGTACCGGCATTTGACTTTCGGTTCGGGTGGTCTGCAGTACCGTTCATTGGTGTTGTGCTTGGCGATGTGCTTGTCATAACAGGATTCTATTTCATTTCCCTCGTGTATAAAGAAAACACATTTGCATCAGCAACAATCGAAATCTCTGAAGATCAGAAAGTAATTTCTACCGGGCCGTATGCAATCGTCCGCCATCCGATGTACGCGAGTGGAGCAATGTATCTTCTTGGCACTCCGCTAGCGCTTGGTTCTTACTGGGGACTCTTAATGTTCGGAATCATGATGCCTTTTCTGATTTGGCGGCTCTTTGACGAAGAACGTTTCCTCGCAAAAAACCTTCCCGGATATACTGAATACCAGAAGCAGGTCCGATATCGTCTTATACCATTCGTTTGGTAGGACTCATTACCCTTGAATCGTGGAACTTTACGCTAACCGACGGTTACTGGAATATGCCGTGTTTGGATTCGCAAAGGACAAATGCTGGCGTAAGGAATATTAAGACCTCAAAAGGAGAATGGATACGAAACTATTCTATACACTTATCATGCTCTTGATTACCTCGGTTGCCTGGGCTGGTATACCGGCTACTCCGGTCATGACCCTCTACCGATTTAATAGCGCACTTGAAATTCCTTATTACGACATCGAAACCTTTCAGAAGTCAGGTCCATCCACCCCAGCAGGCACTCTACCCCAGGGCACCGCCCTCATTCCGTGCCTGGTGGTGGGTGGTGGAATCCCGTTAACTGACAGACAGGGTGTTCCTTACGTGGGATTTCAGATGGTGGTGGATCCCCGCACAGCTACGCCCGCCTCGAAGCAACAATACAAAACTGCGGTCCATGAACGCCAGACGCTGATGGTCACCAACCACCATTGCGACGTCGGCGTCCGGTATGCTCTCGACGTCCGCAACTTATATCCGATGGACAAGGCGCCTTTCTTTGATCCGCCGCGCACAGCCGAGCCAAGCAAACCTATTGATCAGCCGGTCGGCGAGTTGGATCAGGTCATCCGTGCTTTCCACAACTCGCCCTATTGTGGCGACGTTAATCAACACCTGCTCCAGCGCCGTAGTGCCTTGCAGGAGGCATGGAACCGTTTCATCGTCGATCGATTGAACAACAAATGGTCAAATGACACCCTTCAGCGTGCCAGACATCTAGACTACACCATGCGCACCGCAATCTTCGAGGGGCATCTGGAGCGTGGCTGCAATGCCTATGGCGCCAGTGAACGCAACATTATCGCTCTCTCGATTCGCAACCGTGGCCGTGAATCGTGTGCCAGAAACCAGAACTGCAGCGGGTCAGGTGATTTTCAAGGTGTCGCGGCTAAGGTGTCCCAATATAATATCTGGGATGAATATCTGACCCAAATTTCCGGGTTAACCTCCTGTTATCTTCGCGACGATCTAGCCAGTACAGGCAGTGTAGAAGCTCCAATATATAAGAAGTTGCAGGGCATGTATGTCCAAAATTTAGCAGATGTGCAGCGGATACTATTCGGCAGTGACCAGGACCTTCTGGCCGTTTTTCCAAACAATACGCTATCGGATTTGAAAAAGCTGAAACATTATTATCATGCCCCGGCAATGGGTAAATGCTTTCCCAATAATGAGCGGGTTGAATACTTGTCCGGGGCGGTGGCTAAAAAGGGGAATGACTTCGCTCTGATTGCCAACACTCGGGTTCGGGTGGATCAAAAAACCGAGGGTGGGTATTTCTTTCGAAGTTTCATCGTACAGGGCGATTCAGCCAGAGATGTCATCAAGATCGTTGACAACTATCCTGGATTTATTGTGGACGGTCGCCAGGTTAACTTTAAGGAGATGGATTCCAGGTGTGTCCCCTATGGGGTTCCAAGCGGCTGCCAGTTTGGTGAAATTGGTCGATACCGTAAAACCCCTTCTTGGGTGAATGCGGGCAAACCCTTGGAATTGACTTGTCATGTCGCAGACCGAGGTGATCAGTGCCTGGGGGACGTCAAGCAGAAAACAGCAAACGTCGGTGGGGTTTGCGATATTGAAATGCGGCCGTTTACAGGAATAGATTAGGGTTGGGAGTTGGCCGCCTCCAATTTACGCAACAGCGACGGTAAGAAGGGAGTTTTCTATAGCTGTACGGGCTATTCCTGCCATTAAAATTGTGATCTACCTTGACCACCATACCCTACAGTTACAATCTTTGTTGTACAAAGAGCAAAGCACTCCTTTCTCCTCAGCAAAACCAGACTAATTGTGATCATTCAACAATTGGAGAGGTTCCAGTATGAAAACTCTTTCGCAAAATACTAATGACGCGCTGTTAAGCTCGTTCGACATGCGGGGAATTTTGTTGAAAAACAAGGTTGTTATGGCTCCGTTGACCCGCTCGAGGGCGGGCGTAGAGCGTATTGCGAATGCACTGATGGCGGAATACTATGCCCAGAGGGCTTCAGTCGGATTGATTATTACAGAAGCGACAGTGATTTCTCCGCAAGGAATTGGCTGGCTGAATAGTCCGGGGATCTATACCGACGAGCAAGCCGAGGCATGGAAGATTGTCGTCGACGCAGTTCATGCCAAAGGTACACCGATCTTTCTTCAACTTTGGCACTGCGGTCGGGCTTCACATATTTCCTTCCATGAGAATGAGGGACTTCCGGTCGCGCCTTCGGCAATCAAAATCGAGAGGGACCATGCGAATACTCCTCTGGGTAAGTTGCCGTATGAAACGCCGCGCTCGCTGAAAACGGAAGAAATACCGGCCATTGTGGAAGACTATCGCCGTGCCGCTGAACGCGCCATGCATGTCGGGTTCGACGGAGTGGAGATACATGCGGCCAATGGCTATCTCATCGATCAGTTCCTGCAATCAAAAACCAATCACCGTACCGACCGTTACGGGGGAACCTTAGAAAATCGTTTCCGGTTTTTGGATGAGATCGTCAAGGCGGTTATTGGCGTCTGTCCGGCTGCAAGGGTCGGCGTTCACCTGAATCCAAACGGCAATTTTAACGACATGGGGTCCCTCGATTTCCGCGAGACCTTTCTCTACGCCGCAACACAACTCAACCAATACAAACTCGCCTACCTGCACATCGTAGATGGCCTGGCGTTCGGGTTTCACCAACTCGGAGAGGCCATGACTTTGGCAGAATTTCGCGCTGTCTTCAACGGTCCCTTGATCGGAAACTGCGGTTATACCCAGGAAACAGCTGAAGTCGCGATTCAGAACAGCCACGCAGACATGATTTCTTTTGGCCGATCGATCATCAGCAATCCGGACTTGGTGGAACGTTTCGCCAATAACTGGCCTTTGAATCCCTTGTCAGACATGAAGACCTGGTATTCTTTTGATGCAGTCGGATATATTGATTTCCCCAGATACAGAGAACCTCTGTAATGTTTTCAACAAAGATACCGGTACGCACTCTAAGATCCGAAAGTCCATTTGCCAGATTAGACAGGAACCTGTTCGCAGTGGTCACGGTGAATAGATTCAAACACTCGATTGATCACCCAATAGGGTTGGGCGTCAGGTCAACTGGTACGCTTAAGACCGGTGAACTGATTCCTTGCCCGTTTTCAATTAACAATCATAAGGAGAACTCAAAATGACCGAGATTATCATCTATGGCAAACAAGGCTGACCTCATACTACTCGCGCCCGTGAGGCGAATCCCGAGCATGTCTATTATGACGTGAAGCTTGACCCCAGCAAGATGGAGGAAATGTTGAAGCATAGCCAGGGCCAGCGAAAGGTTCCGGTGATTGTGGCAAATGGTCAAGTGACCGTAGGATGCGGGGGCTCCTGAGGGGTTTAAAGTTTCGGCGGTCGCCGAAAGACAATCACGGGGATGTTCGCAGTGGTGTTTGCACCTGTTACGAGGGTAGTAAGAGTACGAGCCCCGACAACCATCTCCTCACCTAGATCAGATCAGCGTCAAGGGCCAGTATCCCGGTGGTCCGTAATCCATATGTGCACAGGCCGGTGGGCACTCCCAGTCACCCGGGTATGCGCATCGTTTTATGGATTACAGGTCCACGACCAAGCCTTTTTTATGGGCTACTGCTTAGCTGGAAAATTCAACAGCGGCCGCAAATGGGAAGCTATGCTAAGCTGTACGAACTTGCTGTACGAGGACCTGTACGAGTTTCAGCAATCCAAGTTCGCACTTTTTAATCAAGCATCTCCCCCACGATGAGTACTACCGAAACGTGGAATAGATCCTTATCCACCCATCCACCGTTGTACCAACCGATCGCAAAGCCTTATGATTCCGTGAATTTCTGCGGTTACGCAGCCTCTCCGAAAAGGGGCACAAAACCTTTATTGACGCATATGGGGCGCAGAGCGAGGCTAAGTTTTTCGCTGTGGTTACCGAGGAGTTTTTCGATCGCCCCCTCGCACTCCAGAAGCACGCCCCCGACCTTTACAATGTTCTCAGCAGTTACTACCGCCAAAATCCGGCAGGACGCACGAATCGCACCCTTTCCTTGAAGAAAGGAACTAACGTCTGGGGTGGTTTGTCAGCGACAAAAAACGACGCGGTATCGGGCCTGACCACTTCGCAATCGGGCGATGGCCTTGTTGATGTCTGCAAAGCTGAAATTTTTGATCACCGGTTGAATGTGGTGGAGAGTTGCAAAATCGAGCATACGAGCGATGTTCTCCGGACTTCCGACCGGAGAACTGGAAGCAGCGATCAATGCTTGCACAGATAGGAATTTGATGCTGTTTCTGCGTTTTAAGTACACAGATCTTTCTTTTCAGGCCTAAAAGAGTGGAATTGAATTCGTTGATCTCGATGCGAAATCCGCTGAATATATTAGTGGACTCCATGCGTCTAAAATTCTCCGCCATAAACCCCTTTGAAATAAAAAACCCCTAGTCAACCGAAGCTAACCAGGGGAATGAAAGGTTTGAACAAAGGCGCAAAACGTTGGAGCCCACGATCGGGATTGAACCGATGACTTCCTCCTTACCAAGGAGGTACTCTACCACTGAGTTACGTGGGCAAAGAAAGAGTTATTCCCGCTCGTTATTTGCCACAACCATATATAAGATCATTGGACAGGTGTCAATAAACGATCCTGCGACTTGATGTTTCTTCGAGATACATTTCCTCTGTATGCAGCGCCAGGAAAATCTCGACCAAGCACAACGGCAGTTTGAGGTGCTTACCCCCCGCGGACAAAAAAAGGCCTCCGCATGAACGACCAAATTATTACGCCACAATCACTCTACCAAGCCGGTAGGTGGAGACTAACAGAGGACTATCTACGCCAACGATGAAAAAAGGCAGAGCCGTTGAGCCCTGCCTTGGGATTCTGATTTAGCGGAAAATGTCAGCTTTTTACTGGAAAGCAAGAAGGGACACTTCCGAAGTAACTCGCGTTGGGTGCGGGCGGATGCTCATGCAATGCTCGGCCTCAATTTAAGGCGTCGAAAGGGGGTTGTCAGTTGTGTGGCGCTGGTTTCCTTGTTTTAATTTTCTTCTGGAGTTCTGCGACTACAGCCTGGGCTTGCCGACGTTGCTCGGGTGTGAATTTATTGGCGATTATCTCTTTGTTATTTGTTCCGTCTTCATCCCCTTGAGCAGCCGCAAGGCTTGACCAGGCATAAGCATTAACATCATTCCGAGGCACCCCCTCACCCTTGGCATACATGATTCCTATAATACGTTGAGCCTCGGCTATTCCATGTTCAGCCGCTTTTTGATACCAAGCAAAACCTTGTTTATTGTCTGGAGGAACACCTTTACCTTTGACATATATGTCGCCCATTACAAACTGAGCTTCTGGATAACCCTGATCAGCTGCTTTTTTGCACCAGATAAAAGCTTTTTTGTCATCCTTTGGGACACCTTGGCCACCTGCATACTTGGCCCATAGCCTTAACTGAGCCATTGCATTTCCATTTTCAGCGGCTTTTTGACACCAGGCGTCGGCCAGTTTTTCATCCTTAGGCACTCCTTTGCCATTAGCATACATGCCCCCCAACGTAAACTGAGCATTTGCATTTCCCTGCTCAGCTGCTTTTTTTAATGTGGCAATATCTGATCCAGCCATAACTTGAAGCGTACCGCAAAACAGTATCATAATGAGGATCAAGGCCCCAGTTAATCCGTTCCGTTTGGTCATGTCCGTTCTCTCTACCTTCTTGGTTTTTAGTAATGCTGACCCCTATGCTTTTACCCGTGCCTGGGCTGTTATCATCCTCCTGAAACTCAGGCCTGAGTAAGAGACATTCTACAACTGGTAATTTGTTTGTCATCGAAAATCCCCGGCCAGCCGAAGCCAACCAGGGAAATATTCTTGCATCATAAATAAAAAAAGCCGGGTCATCTGGCTTCAGGTAGGCTCTAGAAACCTTCCTTACCTGACACTGCAAAGCGTGCCAGTGGAGAACCAAGAGACTCGACTTTTTGCAGAGCCGGGTTTAGCTGGCCTTAGGTAATTGCATTTTGGCGGCCTTTACTTGCCGTCCTCTCTCTGCGGGGTGAATAACACTAATACCAATCCAGAAATCCGACTCAACTTGATCACATTTTGAATATAAATATGGGGGGATATCCTGGCAAGGGGGTGACTCCGTTTCACCCACTCTCCTTGTATTCGACGAGCTCAAAGTTGAGCCCACCGATCGATGGCGGCGGCTCTCTTCACAGTGTCGTAGCCGGTGACAATATTCATGGTTGCGCGGAAATCCAAGACAGAGGGCGAAGGTTCAACATAGACCGTCAATGCCGATACATGCACGCCTTCCTAGATGAAGGCTCAGATCAAAAGCGTAAGACTGGTAAGAAATTAGGATTATATAGTTTTCCCCCTGGAGTTGAATCGGCGCTACCTACCATAAGCTGCAACTCCACGGTGATGCCATAAATGCGTGTCATCAGGCACTACTCATCAATCCAGAGTATGCTGATACATGGGACTACACTGATGGCATTTACGGCAAATAACAACCCTATACAGACTCTTATCGCCGAACATTGAAAAGTCAATCCAGGCTATGCCGGCGCCTGGAGCTATTTCAGGGGCGCGTACAGTGACCTCAGACAAGGGCAGTATAAAAATTGTAGGATTTCTAGTTACCGCAACCCCATACCGATTTTATAGGCTTTCGCCACACTCTTCCCGCGCGAATTCGATGTGCTGCAGCACGTCGTGCAGGGTAAATTGAACAAACAAATAGCCTACGATCTCGTTATCCACGAACGCACGGTGAAACTCCATCGTACCTCCATCACTACCAAGCTCAAAGTGCACTCATCCATGGAATGGACGAAATTATGGATTGAGGCTAGCGCCATCAAAATATAGCTCGATATCCCTCCATTTTACACTCAAACCTTCCCTAAAGGGCAGTAGACAACCCCCCGTATTTTTATCTACACTGCGCATTGTGAGTGTAAACTCATAATGTCTATATCGCAGTTGTTGATGATGATGAGAGCCTTTGCCGCTCAATGAGTCGGCTGCTGCGAGCCGCCCACTTTCAGCCAATCACTTATTTGTCCGCCGAATTATTCCTTTTAGATACCAAACGTCCGAAATTCGATTGCCTGGTACTCGACATTCAACTAAAAGAAATGACTGGGCTGGAATTGAGCAAGAGACTCGCTAACAGTCGGATAACTAGAACCTTACCTGGCAATTGCCGACTTCTCTCTTCCGGAAAAATAAATATCGA
>Ga0364909_10184_pt1 | contig 22235 bp, 29 predicted proteins | sample SorcelJu500001C3_3_FD_206966 | JGI IMG/M metagenome (GOLD analysis project Ga0364909, IMG submission 206966) | Enriched cells from Trout Bog Lake Hypolimnion, Wisconsin, USA - BchlTB.June25.5000.01.C3 | ecosystem: Environmental > Aquatic > Freshwater > Lake > Hypolimnion/Profundal zone | place... | reverse complement strand
ATAAAACTGGTTCGCCGAGTCGATTAAAAAAGGTAAAACAAGGTAAGTGACGCGCACCTTGATTGCGGCCATAGACGGGTAATAATGCTGCAAGTTCTGAGGCGTAGAGTAGTCGGTCAAACTTTAAGTACTTGCGCGCAAAGGTCGAATTAAAATTAAAAGGCAGGCCATTCAGATAGCTGTTGATGGGATGCACGTCGTAGTGTGATCCAATTAAGGGCATCTTGGCATCGACGAATAAGTCAGACAGTTCTTTCTCAATTTGCGCGGACTCTTCGTCGGTTTTGGCTCGATAGTAGATGGCTTGATTGACCCAAAACAAGCGATTACCTGTTGCTAATTCATTGCGGGCGGTTTTGATGTCATCACGCACTTGCTGTGGTTTCAAGCTCGTACCGACTATGCCTTTTTCTAGGCGCATGAGATGAGCGTCGAGTGCTTCATCATTACTAAAAATGACTTGAATAGTGTAAGTAGTCCCTTCGGGTAAGCGGTCGAGGAGTGCATAACGGTGTTTAGGATTCGCCTGCCGGCGTTCACGTGAAAGCAATCCGATTTCAGGTGTTTCTTTTAAGCCATCAACATATAAGACGCGGTGTTTGTAGCCATCAAAGATAAAACCTTGTGCGTCGCTTTCGGGTGGTGTGAAAAATATGGATTGGCTTAGGTTAAAGCTTGCTGGTTCTTTATCTTGGGATGGATAAGGAAAACTCGTAAATAATGCGTCAGGATTGGCATTAAACCAACGCACCCACCATTGATAATAGTCTTTGCCGGTTAATCGTTTTAATTGTAGACCGGGGGATTTTAGTTTGCTTTCAATTTGCGCCAGGACTTCTTGGTGTTCAATCAACGCTTGTTGGCGAGTTGCTGTTTTGCCTTGTAGACGATAAAACAAGACGCGAATACGGCGACGCCTGCCGCGAAATGGTGCATCGGTTTTGGGATCTAAAAATAGGCCTTCAGGTCTGGCCATTTTGGTGAATAAATCATCGAGGCGAGCAAGATAGTCTTGGGTGAATTGAGTTTCGACAATCTTAGGTTCGATGCTGTGTTGAATGTGATTAAGCACCGGTTTTAACGAATACTCATCGTTGACATACATTTGCATGATCCACGGATTGTCCTTGTGGAGTGGTACAACGCTGGCAAAGGTATCGCGGATTTTATTGAATACGGCTTCAAGGTGATGGGGTGAGGCAGCTTCGGCGGGAATGGATGCAAGTTCAAAGCCTGAGCCAATACTTATGCCATCGGCCAACAGAAATACATTGTGCTCATCGCTAAAATCAACGATTGCTAAATGGTCGGGTAATGATGGATTGTGATTAGCATAGCCAGTTTTGATGTCTTTTTCACGAACGGCGTTGGGATTCTTAGTGCCTACCAGCCAGTCATTGAGCTTATTGATGATCGTTTTCATGGGTTCCTCTAGTAAGTCTCAGATGCCAAGGCGAACTGGTTTTGTTTGTAGAGAAAAAACGCGGTTGTATATCCCGGTTTAATCAATTGCTCATCACCAATTAATGCGACATGCGGAAACACATAAATGGGAATTTGCGGGTTATCCAAGGGCTTAAATAAATTCTGTACTTCATTGGCGGCATTGCGCGTGTAACCTTCGTAGTTCACCGGTTTGGTTAAGGTGCGTTTCACTGACCAAGGTTGCATCGGTTCGCCAATGCTTTGCTGATAAATTTGACTGACTGTTAGTCCGCTTTCTGGAATTGCAGCGGAGGTAACTCTGGATGATGCGCAGGCAGTTAACGTCAGCAAACTACTTAAGGCTAAAATCATGTGTGGTTTGTTGTGAGCGGCCATAATTTAATACTCTCCCGTTGGGTTCTTTATCGAGGTTGATGGTTTGGGTAATGTGTAAAGACATTTGGGTGACGTGGTACCCCACGCTTGCGGGCACAAATACCATGTCGAAACTGCCTTGGATGCGTTTTTCCAGCCAATCGGCGGCTTTGACCGATCCTTCGGAAACTGCCCCGCCTAATAGATATTTACCGAATGAACCAGTGGGTGCTTGAGTCAATCCCCCCTCACCAGCCATGGTTGTCATTTGCCATTGTGATACTGCTGATCCGATACCTTGAATGCTGCCAGCGGCAATCATGGCGGTAAGGACTCGCGGCGCATTGGTGGAATAATGGCCTTTGATGCAGGGGTTGCCGTAAGGTGTGGTTAGATAACCAATGCTGTCGTTATTGATCATTTCAGCAGAGCCATTCATTTGTTCTTTGCCGACGGTGACAAAGTGGCCGTCAGCAAATACAAATAATGCGGAGGTGACGTAAGCGCGAACGCAACTAATATTGTCGAGGAATGATCCAACGCCGATGGCATAACCATTGACTTTCATGCCGGAGATTTCAGGTGGCAGTGGTATGCCATTGGCCGCCATTAAATCGCCACGGTTAATGATTGCTGAAAAAGGGAATAAGGGCTGCATGAGTTTGCCTTCAACAGGCACTTCACCGATTAATGCGGATAAAAGCGTGGTATGACCTAAATCCGATCCAGCAGGGATTGTGTAATACGGAATGCCTTTTTGTTCAGTGGATGCTGGTTGAGTGACTGCAGTTTTGGCTTTGTCGGTGAGTGACTTTCGTCGGGTATTAAGACTTTCCCAATAGGCTGTTTCGGTGGGATTGTTGACTTGTTTCATGAGCAGTAAATCGATGTCTTGAATCGTACTCTTGGTGGGATTGATTGCTGGCTCACCATTGATTGCATAGTTTGGCGTTTCTTGTTGTGCTTGTTCTTGCTGTCCTTTGGATTCTTTCAGTTGATTGATTTGTTCTTTGAGTGCATCAATTTCTTTGTTTATTTCAGAATTGTTGGTTTCTGGTTGAGTTTGAACAGGATCTTTGGCTTGATTTTGTTTCTCCAGATTTGCCAATTTCTTTTCGGTTTCTTGCAAACGAGCAGCCACATCACGGATGTTGTCATTGAACTGACTAGCAATGGCTTCATTGAGATTATTAGGATCGGCGGTTTTTGTGTTTGAATCAGTGGCATGATGCCCGCTATTCATAAGAATTAAAGCGGTCACACCAACCACAGCAACGGTTAATACTTTAAGGCCTGTATTTTTCTTCATCGTACGAACTCCCGAGAGCTGGCAATCGCTTCATTAAATGGTCTGTCTGAAACTAGGAGTACTGTGCTGGTATCTGCTTTGCCTCGTGCTGCCAGCGTATTCGTTGGATAGAATGTTGCCGTTTGCCAATTGCCGATCATATGGCGTGGATCAATCACGACTTCTTTATTGAGTTGATTTTTTAATTCAATGGCAGTGACATAAAACTCACCGCCGTGCCAAGAAATCAGCGGACGTGCTTCAATACTGGCGCCATAAATCAAAGTAATTTGGCGGTGTGTTTGCATTGGAGTTCGGGCAATGCCTTCAGGAATAACCAACAATCGCTCCGGTGCGTAAATAGATTGAATAGCAAATCGAGTTAAGGTAATGGCGTTGATGTCGAGGTTGGGTTTACTCTCTTGATCGTTTGGTTTTGATTCGTCATTACCTGCAATTAAAATCTCGATGGGCTTGCTGGCATTGATGGTCTTATCTGCGGAAAGCGACAAGATAATCACCTCACCTTGAGGCATGAGCTGGACTAACAATCGTTTGTTGTTGAATGCTTCTTTGGCCTTCAGATAAAGTGCGTCTTGCATCTTTAATATGGCGATTTGTTCACCGGCTTCGTTATCGACAATGCTAATGGCTTGTGGGAACCGGATTAATTGTTCTTCGTTGAGTGACAAACTAATATGAACGGGGATTTTCTCCCATAACACATGCTCAGCATCCAATGCGAAGGACTGAATGCTGCCCAGTAATGCTATTGATGCAATGCACCATTTAAACAGTTTCATTGTTTTTTACCTCCAAAGGAGTTGCGAGTAAGTCTTTGACTAACTGCTCAGGTTGGGTGTAACCATCGAGCGCGAGTTGAAAAGGATTTTGCAGGTGAGATAAATTATGTCTGACAACGCGGACATGGTAATCAACGACTTTATCGGCAATGATCATCGGGCTATCGTCAGTCAGGCGTTGTGTAATGCGTAGCACCACATGCACTTCCCAAATATTGTTGCCAATTGCCTTAACATCATCGGGCTCCATGAAGCGATAAAGGCTCGCAACTTGGGTACGATTAAACAATTGTGCGTCCTGATAGGCGGTCAGTGTTTTTTCCATCAAGGCACGATGGCGCGGACTGAAGTAATAATGAAAGCCTGCGAGATTGCTTTCAAATTCTTTCTTGCCTGCTTTCGACCAAGTATTGATGGTTGGCAGTAAATTGGCGACGAACCCTTGGATGTATTGATTAGGGATTTCGCCTTCGCTGATTAAACCGCCATTGGCTGCCATGTTCGGAGTTAACCAAAATTCATAACGTTTGGGTGAGGTGGCTAATGTGACGATTAATCCTAGAACAATCATAAGCAAGACCGAAACAAAGGCTAATAACAAGCGGTTGATGTGGTTTAAGTTGTCTATTTTTTTCCAGTAATTAAACATGGGTTTCACCTACTATTTTGGATTTTTGCCATGGGCCTTGATGTTGGATGTAGGGTGATTGCCTTAAACCGATATGTGCGCAGAGCAGTAAAACTTGTTTCATTAAATAGCCATGTGGTTTGCCTGCTTTGATTCGGGCAAATCGTTTTGGAAAAACGGTAATCGACAACACAAAGCCAACAACGAATCCCACGCAACCGGCGGCTAGTGGGAAATTGATAAGCGAGCCCGCGATCACAAAAAGTAGACTTGTAAGCGGTGTGCCAGTGATGACAATCCAAAACAATTCACGTAGGCTTAATCCTTTGTAAGCTTCGTAATCGTGAGATAAATGACGTGACGATGGGCGATTCATGGTTGGTCTCATCTCCTAAATCTTGAACTTGGTAATCATGGTGTAACCGACATAACCGGCGACAATGCTGATCGCTAAGTAAGTAATGCCCATGACGGCGAAGGTTCCGAAGGCGACCATTGATCCTTCGTTTTTCTTGGATTCCTCGATACCGTGTTGCACGGTGGTGATGAACTTGATGAAACACATGACTGCGGAAATAAAAACCAATAAGCCAAGACCACTTTTGACGTAATTCCCGGCCACCGACATCATGCTGGTATTGCCATCGCCAATGTTGTCGGCATCGGAAATTTTTGGAAACCAAGTGTCAGCAAACAGTGCTGGCGTATAATTCAAACTGATGAGTGTCAGTCCGGCGCGGTGTCCTAATTGCTTTAATTGACTCATTTGCTTGCTAATACTTTTCATAACTAATTCCCCTTAACGATTAAAATTAAAATAAATAAACACAGTCCAATGATGATCCGAATAAGCCGTGAACCAAGGCGGTTTAAAAATCCTTCTTGTTCCCGTTCTTCCGCACCCATGAAATGATTAATGCTCCACATGACCGCGATGATGACTAAGAGAATGGCGACAAAACGAATCAAGCCTGAATAGCTACTGGCCGAGACAGAGCCCGTGGCTTGGCTGAAACTGGCAGCAAATGTTTTGGCGATATCAATTTTGCTCATGACGAATTATTTCCCTATAAAGTCGAGCGCTAATGGCTTGATGGTTTTGGGCTCAATCGCCGGTTTATTAATGTAATCAATCAGCGCATTGCGAATGCTTAATAAATCGGTGCGAAGACCCGCGTGTATATTTCCATCCGAGCTTTCAAAGGGTTCGATATGCAATTGGATGCGGGTATTGGGTTCAATCTCACTTTTTGCTTCATCCAACAGAGGCATGATCGCGTTAATTTGATTAATCACCCGCACTAAGGTTTGATTCAGCGCTTCTTCGTTGGCGTGAGTGGTGAGGCTAACAAGCCCCATAATTAACGTTAAAAGTAATCGTTTCATTTTTTTCTCTCTTACAAATATTTTTTAAAACGGCTGGCCGTGAAGGAAACCATCACACTCAGCAAGATACTGACAGGCACGAACATCAACGCGGGGGTAATGCTCATGGGAATGGCTAACCACACGGCCAGCAACACAATTAATCCGCGCTTAAAAAAATGATTTAAGCGATGGAATACATAGGATGATTCACGTCCTAGTGAGGCGGTGCGGATAAAGCGTTGATTTAAACCATCGACAAGGCCTGCGGTCATAGTCAACGCAAATAAAGGAAGGGCCGCGAGCAGAATGGTGAGTTTGATGAGCATGACGTGGGTTATGAGTCCCATTAACAAGCAGATCTGTTTTGTGAGTTGAACAACATTCCAAAATTCTTGATTGTTGAATAGCTCGTTGGTTGGCAGTACGGTATTCAATTCTTCATGGATGCTGTTACCGACTGAGGCCGCTTTGTTAGACAGTGATTCAGTCGGTGCTAGTTGAATAGTGGCTTTTAAATACTCGGCAACAGAGGCATCGTTAAATTCTGAAATGCTTGTCATTTGGTCGTTGGACAATTGGTAGATTCGATTCCAGGCAATATCGAAATCAGAAAGTCCCCACAATGACATTGCCCAGGCGAATAAAATTAACCAGCCAAGAACGACAACAACAAGGAAGTTCATGAGTAATTTTTTAGAGTATTTTCGTGTTGGGGCTGTTATTGCCATACTTCACCACTATGCGCGATAAGTGGGTAATGGCTTTCATTGAGAACCAATAACAAGTCGTCGACGTTAGCCGGAAGCAGCGGAACTTCTGCTAATGCTTGTAAGGCTTCGTAGTCTTCGTGCGTGTTAATGTTGGTAACAAAACCAATGGCTTGGATTTTTTTAAGTTTTTCGGCGTGGGCGCTTAACCATTGTTTAGATTGCTCATCATTGCCAACAATAAATAGGGAATAAGAAAATCCTGAGAATCCAGTTTTATGGCGTGATACTTTGCCTGGGGTGGCTTTGCTTTGTGCTGGTAGGCGTAAATCCACCGTTTGTTGTAATTTTAACGATTCATCAGTAATCGCAGCTTTGGCAATGCTCAAATAATTTTCAGTGTTAATGAATTCATAAGCGTAACAAGAGGCAACCGCCGTAAAACCAATGACTAAACCAAGTAGATTGAGTTTGCGCATTTTAAAATTTCCCTAAATCAACAACACTGGACTCGCCATCTTTGGAGAGCAGTAATAACGGTGTGGTTTTGTTCGTGACTTTGAGTGCTTGGAAGTTTTGTTCACCGTGGTTCAAGCTCAAACGCCCATTGCTGATTAAATATTCAGGAATTTGATTTTTGTTGGCCCATAATTGAATTTCTGTCTCATCACAATCCAAGAGCATGAGGTGCAACTGGGTATTCGGTGTGTTTTCGATGGCATCAAATAAAGTTAGCAGAACTGTTTGCACCGTTTGCTCAGGCTTGATAAACAAATACAGCGTCTCGCCTGGATTTAAGTGAACCGGCTCATGGGCATAAGGTGAATAAGGCGAGGGGTCGAAGTCGCCAACCACAGGGATATTTGCGAATAATTCGTTATAGGCTTTGTGGAAAGCATTATTCCAGGCGATGTTTTTAGTTACTTTCTGAGCTTCTTGTGCTGCTGCAAGCTCTGCAAAATGATTGCGTTCGGCTTCATCGCGGGCATTGATGCCAAGAATATCAAGCGGGGTTTGGCGCAGGCCTTTATAATAAATGCCGCTGCGATTTTGCATGAGAAAAACATAACGCCGTTCTTCTTCAAACGTTAAGTTCCATACTTTGGCCTCATGCAATTGTTGTTCGGTTAGTGCGATTTTATTGATGTCTTGATCAGTGGTGATGTCATCGTCATTGACGGATAATCCCATACGGGCAAGAGTTGCATCTTGTGTGGCCAAGGTATTTAAAGTCTGTGAGGCTACCCCTGGAATATTAAAATCGGCATGGGCTTTTTGAGCCGATTGCATTGCTAACAACGCCAGAACAAGAAGATAAGATTTAAGCATGTTGTTCATCCTGAGTTAGGTCTAAATTCACGAGAACACGTTCTTTATTGGTGTTTTCAAATTCAAGCCGTTGTTTACCGAAGTCGATTTGGATTACCGTCCAACCAGCCAATGAATCATTTTTTTCAAGTGGAATGGTTTTATAGTCATAAGCAACGCTTGTCACACTCACCTGCTGAATGCTGTCGATGCTGACAACGCGAAAGGGCATGGCTGAGACAGGTAGGTACTTAATGGGGTGTTGTTTTTTATCGAGTGAGTTAATGACTTGATGGATTGCATCGAGCTTGCTGGTTAATGCCGTGCGGCTTTCACTTACCAATTGATTAAGCTGCGCATCATCTTTCGATTTTAATTGTTCAATCAAGACAGCCAGTTTGTTGAAATCTTGATTGATCCCACTGAGGTCAATTGTTGCAGCAGGTTTTTTGACTTCATTTTGGAGATTAAGGATCCCTGATTGGATATCGTTTAGGCGTGCATTGATTATTGGTGATTCATCTTTTGAGGGGGCTTTAGCAAGAGATAGTAAATAAATACCGCCAAATAACAGGACATAAACCACGATCAGTCCAAGCCATTTGAAGGATATTTTTTGTAAGCAAGATAGGTTCAAGCGAGTCATGCTTTTCTCCTTGAGTTGTTTTTAATGGTTGGTTTGGCGACCGGTTCAAACGCAGGTTTTAATTTGAAATTCACTTCGCGCAATAAGTGGTTTTGCGTTAAGGTGAACACCTCTTGCCCCGCCAACACTTCAAGGCCGTCCTTAATAGTTAATGGCCCTAAATTGCGATCAATTTGCGGTAATCGTTGCTGCATGACCGCTCGCAGGCTTATGGGTTGTTTTTCGACCTTGGCTAAGTTGAATCCTGAGTATTGCAGCCAGTAAGTCATTGCTTGCCCTACCGTTTGCACACTCTGCGGAAAATGAATTTGTTGCACGGCAAGTAAAGGATTTACTTGCGCACGCAACGGTTTGTTTTCTACTGTTGCGTAGCGGTTGATTTGGGTGAATTCACCCATATCGAGCGCATGGGCGTTTAGTGCGGTGGCGCTCAATAAACTAATTGCCGAAATTTTGAAAATGAGAGACATCGGTATTCCTTAACGCAGTGTAGGTACAATTTTTTTAGGGAGCCCGTTGGGAAAGCGCTTTTTGCTAATGAATATTTCCTCGCGATCCACGTCGATATGTTCGGGGGCTTGAATACCAAAGGCAACGACACCTTTGCTGTGAGAGAGAAGTTTGATTGTGATTTGCCCTTTATCAATCTTGATTTGTTCGCCAATTTTTCGTGTTAGTACCAACATTTTTTTCTCCTAGTTTTTGATGTTCAAAATGGTTTTGATTTGCTTCATGTACTTTGCTGCAATTTCTGGATCAGCCTTTTTCACGGGTTGATTGTTGTAAAATCCCTTACTCCTATTCGCAATTTGTTTACAGTTATCGATAAGTTGCGGCAGGCTAGGTGGGTAATCCCCTTGGTTGCGGCAAGTGAGCAACGCTTTATCGATAGTGCTGTCTTCAAATGGTTTTAAACCCTCTAGCCATATATTTTTTGTAAACACTAAAAACTCCTCACTTTTGTATAAACTTTTCCACACATGCCCATATATCGCGGCCAACTTAAGAAACAGGTTATGAATGCGTTTTTTATGTTTTTCGGTATCTGCTGAAGTTGACAATGTTGCTGCTACTGTCGTTGCTGATGAGGTCGGTGTCGGACATGACGTATTCTGCTCCGTCCTTGCAGCTATCCCAGAATGGGTCGACAGTGCGTGGAGTTGTATTACGTTTTTGATGGCTTGCATTGGTATTCTCCTTTGTTGTGTCTAGGTTGATTTCATCATTCCAGCAATGTTGAGCTAACCAGTTGGCTGGGAATTTCCAGCCTGGAACCCATTGGCCTTGAGCGAGTTGCTGGTTGTGTGCTTCGACTTGCTTATCTAGTGCCGTCAAAATGCTAGTCACTAGTTCTTCTGTGGGCTGTAGGGATTGAAACTGTTCCCAGGTTTTTTGTTTGGATTTTTTGAGTGGGTAGCATTCCCAAAATTGTTCGAATTTTTGATATAAAAAAACAAAATAATAATTATTATTAGGAGGTATGGCGGGTTGAGTCTTTTCGCTGCTGGCTAGTTTTATTGATGAATCACTTACGAGCCTTTGTTTTAAAGGGTTATTAGACTGATCTTCCCTGGCGGAATGTTCGTTCTCTTTGATGGCGGGTTTATTTTGGTTAGAAATATCCGAAGTGGCTAACAAACAGTGAAAAATGAGCTTCCAGTCTGAGGATTGCACACGGAGAAGTCCTCTTGTTTCTAAGCTTTTAATGGCTCTTCGTATTTGATCTTTGCTAGGGCTGCCGCTTTTGATTCCGGAGTGTGGCTCAACATAAAGTTCTTCAGCGAGCGATTGGTAACTGACTCCTCGCATGATGCCAGCTATTCCAGTGCGGTAATCCATAAATGGTTTTATCCCGCATAAGTAGAGTAGTTGTTGTAGATGGGGTAATCCGCTTAGTGCGGACAGTTCTTCGTCGTTAATAATTATGTTCATGACCGGTTCCTTTTTTACTTATTCGAAAGTTCCACTATGGATGTAATTTAAATTGTGTTACCATTAAAACGTATTGAGATGTCAAGCTTAATGCTATAGCAATATAGTTTCACAAAGCCACGACATATGAAAACGAAACGTTTTATTAAGGATTAATTGTAAAACATTGCGTTTTTAAGTCAATAGGGTTTTATAATTTAATTTTAAAAATTGGATGAGCATGGATATCAAACCTGAAATTTCGAATCGAATTACTCAGTCCCGCAAAGCATTGGGGATTACCATCAAAGAATTGTCTTCGCGAATCGGAACTTTGACAGCGGCAAGAATTAGCAACTGGGAGCAAGGTACACGCAGCCCAGGCCCTGCTGAGGCGAAGCTTTTAGCCAAAGCCCTGAACGTCTCGGCGTCGTATTTGTTATGTTTAACTGACAATGTACAGGGTGAGTTGTCCCAATCCTCCGGCAGTGGCTCGCGTTTTATTCCTGTCTTGAAAATCGATGACGCGGCACAGGCAAAGGAGCTGCTCAATGCAGGTTCAGGCCTTCTGAAAACTATCGTGGTTGATGAGTTTAATAAATCACACACGAGCCAGTATCTGTTTGCAGTTCAACTTGAAGACAGCAGCATGCAGCCTGAATTTAATGTGGGTGATGTGGTGGTGATTGATGCCGAACTTAAACCCAATCCTGGCGATTATGTCTTAGCCTACTTGGCCACGAAAAAACAAACGGCACTGCGTAAATACGGCGAGGCAGATGAGTGCTTGTTTCAATTACTAGCGAGCAATGAGTTATGGGCGACGGTAAGCGTCAAAAATACAGATGATGTGATGGTGGTTGGAGTGATGATTGAACATCGGCGGTATTGGTAGCCGGCTACTTTGCTCAATGGGTTGTTTGGTATTGCCGAGGCTTGTCGATAACGCTTGTTGACCGCGATAGTTTTGTGTAGACTTTTTGAGTGTTTTACGGGGTTAATGGATTTATTTTATTGAATACATCAGGGAGTTATTGAATATGAAAAAATTGAAAGCAGTAGTGGGCGCCATGCTGTTGTCTGGATTAGTTGCGGGGGCTCATGCAGCAAGCCCATCTGCAAAAGGATTTACGGTGGGGCAATATTATAATGGGGGTGTGATTTTTTGGACTGACCCTGCGCAAAAATATCAGCACGGATTAATTGCGGATATTAATGACCAGCCAACCCAATTGGCATGGGCTAATGCAGCACCCTGTTCCAATACTTTTGAAAGTATAACCGGAAATGGCGCTTATACTGGAGCCGCGAATACAGCTCAGATTATACAAATATGTACTGCTGCAAGCGCTCCCGCAGCTGCGGCTTGTTATAATAGTACAGCTCAAGGATATAATGACTGGTATCTCCCCTCAGAATTAGAGTTGGCGCAGATGCTAACAAATCAGATGACTATTAATCCAGCAGCACAAGCAAATGGTGGCTCTACCTTTGCTAGGATTACTGGTAATGCCGACTATTGGAGTTCTACCGAGGCCGATGCCACTGATGCGTGGAACTTTAACGGGTACAGCTACAATACGATGGCAGCACCTCTAAGGCTAATACACTCAGTGTCCGGTGTGTTCGGGCATTTTAACTATTTATCAATTTAACTATTTGCAGTGGATTTTATTTTTATGGCGCTGTATTATGAACTTCCTGTCTATCGGGATACGTACCAATTAGTTTTGAAAATTTTTGCTGTTACGCAAGATTTTTCGAAAGAGTTTAAGTTTACGCTTGGACAAGATATGAAACGTGATGCGCTCCGATTGGTTCGAAGTATTTACAGAGCTAACAAGTCAATCTCTAAAAAAGAACATTTAGAGCTTTTTTTGGATGATTTTGAGTTGCTTAAACTTGAAATACGCTTGTGTGTTGATATGCGAATTTTGTCTGTTAGGAAGCAGGTTGAATTGAGCGACTTAATGAACAGGATTGGTAAACAAATTATAGGCTGGCGTAAAGCCAGCGCTATATAAGCCAGAATTGCTGTTGCTAAGGTGGCAGCAAGTGAGCAATCTTTTATTTAAAAGCGATAAAGAGACTGCTTTTTTAGCAGTAAAATAACATAAAAACGAGATGCCTTGTTTTTATTAAAACATCTTTATTTTAATCTTGCTTGTTATTGCACTGCCAACTATTGGAGTTCTACCGAGAACGATGCCACTAATGCGTGGAACTTTAACGGGTACAACTACAATACGAATAACAACACTAAGACTAATACACTCAGTGTCCGGTGTGTTCGGGTTTTTAAATTAGAGACAAAAAAGCGGGGATTTTCCCCGCTTTTTTATTATCAAATGAACATGATACATTTTTATGGCGCCCACCCAACTTGAATTCCACACCATTCGCCAATCAAATAACCCTTGATGCACTTTTTGATGCTTATTTTAGTTGCCGTCAAAACAAACGTAACACTATCAACGCACTGCGTTTTGAGGCTGAATACGAACAAAATTTAATCACTCTTTGCGATGAAATCAATCAAGGTACTTACCAACCCGGTAAGTCGATCGCTTTTGTCATTGACAAGCCGGTGAAGCGCGAAATTTTTGCCGCAGATTTTAGAGACCGAGTTGTTCACCATTTAATTATTAGTAAACTCAATCCACTGTTTGAGAAGGAATTTATTTATGATAGTTACGCTTGCCGCGTTGGCAAGGGCACCCATTTCGGCATTAAGCGAGTAGATGGATTTATTCGCAAATGCTCCAAAAATTATACGCAAGATTGCTATGTGCTTAAGTTAGACATCGAAGCCTTTTTTATGCACATAGATAAAGGCATTCTCTTCAATCGATTAGCGCAATTTATTAAGACACACTACAGACAACCTGACCAACTGCTGATTTTATCACTCTGCCAAAAAATCATAGAGAACGAGCCGACTAAGCACTGTATCATTAAAGGAAAACGCAGCAATTGGGATGGGCTTCCTTCCGGCAAGAGTTTATTTCACTCACCAAAAAATTGCGGGCTGCCAATTGGTAATTTAACCAGCCAAATATTTGCTAATTTTTACATGAATGCGTTTGATCATTTTGTTAAGCATGATTTAGGCGTGCGTTATTATGGGCGTTACGTTGATGATAGTATTTTGGTGCATCAAGATAAGCTTTATTTACAATCTATTTTTCTCAAAATCGATGAATTTTTGAAAACGCAATTGAAACTATCCATCCATCCTAAAAAAATTTATTTTCAACATTACTCTAAAGGCGTTAAATTTTTGGGGGTGGTGATTAAACCACATCGTATTTATATTCAAGATCGCATCAAAGGTAATTTTTATGACGCCATTAATCGTCAGAATAAAATCGCAACCGAGGAGCCGCCTAATCAAGAGGATAAAAAACGGTTTTTGAGTATTATGAATACCTATCTTGGGTTGATGAAGCACTACAAAACCTATCGGTTAAGGAAACGTATGGCTTTAAAATATATTTCCTCATGGTGGTGGAATCGTCATTATTCCAGCGGGGGCTTTGCTAAGTTGGTGGCAAAACAAAGAAAAGTAAAAAAGGCACGCTGGAACCAGTCATATTGAATGATTCCAGCATGCTTAAACTCATGAGTCATTGCGCTGTTAGGAAAATGAGTACTCAATTCCCAAAAATCCAGCCTGTTGCGTTGGGATATTTGCGAAAAATGTGTTTTCTCCAGAGGCATCGACGGAAACGCCAGCATTGCTAGTTTCGTAAATACCCTGATAAAACGCGGTAAGCATCACATGTTTACTGGCTGTCCAGCCCAAGCCCGCTTGAAATTCGCCGTTCACTTTGCTCAATGTATCTTTAGATGAAGTGCGGTCTGCAAGGGTCAGTTGTCGATAGGCAATCCCACCTTTTAAGAGATAAAATAGTGGTTTGTTAGGCGTGAATTGGCCCTTGACGGTAAACAGTAAATCAACCAATGGTTTTAGTGTTGCTTGCGGCAGCAAATCAACCTCGGTATCAATCACTTCAGGACTTGCATTTAAGCGCATGTTATTGCCTGATTGGACGCCAACTTCACCGCCAAACATCCAGTATTTGTATTGTTTGATGTGAGCGCCAAACGCTAACCGCCCTTGCGCAAAATTACCATCTCGTTTGTAAGCACCGTCAATAGCGCCATATCCGCCATAGGCGCCAATATAAAATGGCGAAGGCTTGTAGTTAGTGATATCCCCCATCGTTCCTGCAAAGGCAGGTAATGAAAAAGATAAGCCAAGAAGGCAGGTGGAGACTACTTTGTTAAACATAATTGAAATCCTTGTCTAATTAAAAATGAAGCGATGACCTGAGCGTTGTTAATAATAATTTTGTAGAGCCAAGATAAATGCTTTTCTAGTCTATAGATGTCGGGCTGAGTTTTCAAATACTTTATAGTGAGAAATTTCGATAGGTGGGAGGGGGAGTTAAATGACAATCCCCCCGACATCTAACCAAGAGAAAATTAATCATTGAGTATTATGTAATGGGGGGGGCCTGCCTCGTAATGGTTAAGAAAAAATAGATAGATAGATTGTTAATCCCCAAAGCAGATTAAAAACAATTTGCCAAGATTTTCGGCTTGCTCACGATCAAAAAATGCCGTGCCATTGTGAACTTCCTCTAGTGTTTTGTCTGGCAAATCAAGCAGTGAAGAAAGCTTAGGCATGCCTAAACGATTATCCTTAAAGCTATTGGCTTTGCGCAGGGTTTTTACTGGAAGGTCAAGTAGCGATGCCAGTCCTGTCATATCCAGATTGCCATATTTTAATAGGGCATCAATCCATATTTTTTGTTTACAGCGGTTGGCACAAAAATCAAAACGAACCAAGGGCTCACTAAATTCTACGATACATCCCATGTTACACTCCGTGTTATTAAAAAAATAAAAACTACACGATGAATTATAAAGCGATGGGAAATCATTCCTATCCCCAAATTTGGGTATTTTGAGGGGAAATTTTTACAGCAAGCCCATGCGAAACGCTTTAGAAACGGCTTCGGTGATATTTTTGGCATCCATTTTATGGCGTATTGATTTGGCATGGGTCGTGACGGTTTCATTTGATAAATGAAAAAATGAAGCTATGTTTTGACTACTCATGCCTTGGGAAATTAGCTCAAGGCACTGTAATTCTCTGGGGGTGAGTTGTTGTATTTGTTTTTTATCGAGTTGTCTTGTGATGGTGTTTTTTCTAAACTCTGGATTTATTAGTATCGAAAGATGCCGTTGTTTGGGAAGGGCGCTGATTATCTCTTGTTGCATTGAATCAAAAAATTGACAAATAAATCGCTCAAAGTCATTGCGGACTTGGTGGTACATTTTTTGAGGATCGGCAACTTTTTCAGTATTGTAAGCCTCAATAATCAAATCGCACTCGGTGCATTGACGTACCATGGCAAATGTCGTGCTTAATTGATAACGAGATTCTAAAATTTGAATAATTGGGATCTGCATTTCGTCGTATTTGATATCGCTCTGTATGAAAAATTCTTTGCCGTGATATAGAGCGCGATCATGATCAACATCACCGCGATATAAACCCTCTGTTCGGTATGGGATCGCCCAGAGATAAAGATTGGAAATATAGTAACGCTGACCTCCGTGAAAGAGCATTGAGATTGAAAAATTGGAAATATCCTTGGGGCACTTGAATTTTTCAGTCAAGAAATTGATTTTTTCACGAAACCGGATTGACTCGGAAAGGTCGTTGTAATCATTCAAGTTAACACAAACTGTTCCATCTTCGTTGATGCTATGCATTTCGATACAACCTTTACAGCGGTACAGCTACAACCTGCAACTTATAACCAATCAGATAAGATGGTATTCAACTTTTCAGGTTGTTCGAGCATGGCCAAATGACCACATTCATCTAAATAAATTAACTCTGAGTTTTTAATGTTTTTTGCCAAATGCTCTGATCGCTCGGTTGGCATGACATTATCTTGTATGGCCGCGATAATTAATGTTGGGCAAGTGATGGTTGATAATAATGGGAAGTGATCGGCTTTATTGAGAATTGCGGTTAATTGATTTTTATAATTTTCAACACCGACCTCATGAGCCATTGCCTGCACGAGAGGTAACAGGCCGCTTTGCTTTTTTTTATCATAAATGGAATTTTTAAAGATTAATTGAATCAAAAAATCAAACTTGCCATTATTAATGAGCTCTAAGGATCGCTCACGCTCTAATTGTCCTTTTTCAGAGAGCGTTTTTGCGGCGGAGTTAATCAAAATTAACCGCTCTATTTTGTCAGGAATGATGCGAAATAATTCCAATGCGATGTATCCCCCCATTGAAAATCCAATCAAAGTGAATTTATCGGGAGAGTTTGCAGCGAATCGATCAGCCATTGCGGTAATGGAATCACTATTTAACGTATCAACATGATGAAAACGCCAACTCCGATTTGTTTGGAAATGGTTTTCTTGCTGTTGCCACAGCTTTGGGGTTGCCAAAGCTCCTGGAATGAGTACTATATCCTTGCTCATGTAATTTGGTCATAATATTAACAATTAATGGTTAAGATACCTCCATGATGGGAGTAATTCAAGCAAAACTTCGATATTTGAGCAATATTTATTCAATGATTATGGAGCTTGCTCAATATGATTGATCAGCTATTGATAGGTTATAAATTATTAGCAAGGTGTGGTTAAAAATGAGTATTTCTTCCTCAGGTAAGGCATTGTTGGCAGGAGTAGCAGGAACCGCATTGCAGTGGTATGACTTTGCACTTTTCGGTTATTTCGCACCAATTATCGCGACGACCTATTTTCCGAATGATAATCGTTTTTCATCATTGCTTAGTGTGTTTGGTGTTTTTGCAGTCGGTTATTTATTGGCTCCGCTGGGATCATTATTTTTTGGGTACATTGGTGATCGTTATGGAAGAAAGCGTGCATTAACACTCAGTGTGTTGGCAATGGCTATTCCTACGGCGATGATTAGTATTGTGCCTGGATATAAGCTCATTGGTATTGCAGCGCCCATTTTGATTACCTTGTTGAGGGTTACTCAAGGTTTTGTTGCGAGCGCTGAATTTACTGGTTCGGCCATTTTTCTGGTTGAACACGCAAAGCCTGAACGAAAAGCATTTTATGGATGTTTGACTAGCTCAGCTTACAGTACCGGGTTAATTTTAGCGGGCTTGGTCGCTTCATTTTTTACCGCGTCTTTCATGCCTGCTTGGGGTTGGCGGTTAGGCTTTGCTGTCGCGTTAGTTGCGGGGCTATTAATTTTCTTTTTACGCCTTCATGTGAAAGAGACACCTGAATATCGGCAAGTCAGTGATGCTGCGAAACCGAGGCATCCATTTTTAGCGGCTTTCAACGAGTCGCCTTTGGCGGTGATTGGTGTTATCGGTTTGGCTTGGTTGGTGAGCATCATGACGTTTGGAACGTATATGTTTACGGCAACTTATCTGAATAGTTATTTTAATCTATCTCTCAGCACAGCTTCATTGATTATTACTTTTGCTTTGGCGGTTGATGCAATACTTGAGCCTTTTATCGCGATACTCGCCGATAAGATTGGGCATTTGCGGGTTATTCGGGTTGGGATGATTTTGATGATGGTGCTAAGTCTTCCTATATTTGCAGCATTATCATCAGGTGATCTTAGCTTGATTATGGCAGGCTTGATATTAATGTCAGTGCTAATCGCAATAACTTATGCGCCACTGAATGCATACATGGTGTCTTTATTCCCAAGTCAGTATCGCTATAGTGGTTTTGGTGTGGCTTTTAATATTGGTATTTCACTATTTGGTGGCACGACACCGTTGGTGATGATGTTTTTGATTGAGAAAACGAACAATTTTGTTTCACCTGCCTGGTATTATATAATCGGCACAGTGATTGGATTGTGCTCGTTAGTGGTTTGTGAAAAAAGCCGTCGACGAGAGACGAATTTAGAAGCTGTCGTTTGCGCGTAAGAGAGAGGGCAATCATGTTATTTTTTAGTTCGGCTGTGGGTCAACATCGTTTAACGTTCACCAAGCTTGCTGATTGTATGGAGCATTTGCTGTTGGCTGCAACCTGGGCTGAGGATGAATGGGGCTATATTCGAAATAAGGGTGTTGAATTTCGCAAAGGAGTATTAAGCGATATGAGCAATCAAGTTTATATTGCAACACTCGCTAATCAGCCTGTTGCTATGTTTGCATTATTTGATCATGAGTTCGATCCTCGTTTACAGGCTGGTTCACAGCGATTACCCCATGCACGGCAACTAAGCTATGTGTACGTTGATAAAGATTATCGCAACTTAGGTTTTGCACGTCAGATTGTGGATGAAGCGAAACGACTTGCAAGATTGGCAGGTGCTGATTTAATTTTACTGGATACCTTAAAACCCAATTTGACTCATATGTATGAAAAGCAAGGCGCTGTTGCAGTGTGTGAGGGTAGGTTGTTCACAGAGCCTACGGAGTTGATGCGGATGGGTGTTTAACTATTGGGAATCAAGGAAAACAAGGCGCTTAAAAGTCATCATGACTTGAGTATTTGCTCTGAATCAGACAAAATAATACTACTTATATATATATGGAGTGGTTTTGTCTGATTATGAAATCAAAAAAAAACCGGAAGAAATTTTTCGAGAACATGGCGGCCAGCTAAAAATGAGTGATGCTCTCCATCATGGAATAACGCGGTATACCCTGTATTTACTTAAAGAAAAAGGCGTTATTGAGCAAATTAGTCGAGGACTGTATCGCTTGGCTGATTTACCGCCGTTAAGTTATCAAGATTTTGTTACAGTGAGTATGCGTATTCCTAAAGGGGTGATTTGTCTGGTGTCAGCACTTGCCTATCATGGTTTAACAACCCAAGTTCCACACTTTGTATCTATTGCTTTGCCAAGAAATACCAATATTCCTTCCATCAATTATCCTCCAATACAAGCACATCGATTTTCTAGTTTAGCTTATGACGCGGGCATTGAATTCCATGAAATTGATGGGGTGGTCGTAAAGGTCTACTCAATTGAAAAGACAATTGTTGATTGTTTTAAGTACAGAAATAAAATAGGAATGGATATTGTGTTAGAGGCAATCAAACGTTACCGTGTACAAAAGAAATTTAATGTGAACGAGGTTTTCAAATATGCAAAAATCTGCAGAGTTGATCGAGCAATGAAGCCTTATTTAGAAGCGGTTATATGAAATCACCAACAAACATTGCTGCATCGATTAGACAGCGCTTGCTTAATCGAGCAAAAAGAGAAGGGCGGCCATTTAATGAGATTCTTCAGTATTATGCAATGGAGCGGTTTCTTTATCGTTTGTCATGTTCTCCACATTCCGAACAATACGTCCTTAAAGGGGCATTAATGCTCATGGTCTGGAATGCACCAGAAACAAGACCGACAATGGATATTGATCTTTTGGGGAAAACAAACAACGAAGTAGAGAATATCCGTAAGCAAATAGAAACCATCTTATCATTGGATGTCGTTGCCGATGGTCTAAATTTCATGGTTGAAACAATTGATATTGAGCCTATCACTGAAGATGCAGATTATCAGGGTTTGCGAGTGAATTTTTTAGGCTATTTAGATACGGCTAAAATTCATATGCAAATTGATATTGGTATTGGCGATATTATTCATCCGGCTCCGAAGAAAACTAAATTTCCAACGATACTTGAATTACCGGCGCCGGAGATGTTGATTTATAGCTTAGAAAGCGCAATCGCAGAAAAGTTTGAAATCATGGTGAAGTTTGGAGTATTGAATAGTCGAATGAAAGACTTTTATGACATTTGGATGCTATCGAGACAATTTAATTTTGATGGCAAATTGTTATTGACGGCGATTCAATTGACTTTTCATCGTCGTGGTACGGTAGTTTCTACAGAGATCGATGCATTTACTGATTCATTTATTGAAGAAAAACAAATTCAGTGGGTGGCATTTCGGAAAAGGTTAAAACAAGACTATATCCCGATGGAATTTAAAGAAGTTGTTTTATCGGTTTCAAAATTTCTTTTGCCAGTAGTTCACGCCATTTCTAAAAACGAAGAAACCTGTGGGCAATGGCTAAGTTCTAGTCAATGGATTGTGGGTGAGGTGGCCTATTAATTCTTGATCAAGCGGAATACCCCTCAAAAATCACTGTGGGGATTTTGTGGGGATCAGTCCTGCTTTGTTGTGCATTGTTATGCATTTGTAGTGGGCGGCGACGATTAAAAATCATATAAAATCAATAGGTTAATTTTAAAATACCGGGCTTCGAACCAAGGTGTCGGGGGTTCGAGTCCCTCCGAGCGCACCATTTAAAATCAATAGGTTAGCTCAGAATCGTGTCATAAAAACCAAGTTACTGTGGCAAAAACGTGTCGTAAACATGTGTCATAGAAACCAATTTACTCTGGTAAACACACATTATGAATACGTTCTGCCGCCGTTCTTAAATGCTCACTAGAAAGGTGCGCATACCGCAGCACCATTTCATAATTTGCCCAACCACCTAATTGTTGTAGCTCATGTAACGGTGTACCATTCTGGACGTGCCAACTTGCCCAGGTATGTCGTAAGTCATGCCAGCGAAAATCATTGATCCCTGCACGTTTCAATGCTTTTTCCCACGCATGGTTGTTACATCGGGTCACGGGATTGCCATTGTATGTAAAAACATACGTTGGATTTTTCCCGAGCTGAGTCTTTAAAATAGTGATCGCTTGTTTATTCAATGGCACAGGAATGGGGCGTTTCGATTTAGATTCATCAGCATGGATCAGTGCGTGTTTGTTATCTAAATTAATTTCACTCCATTTCAATTGCGTTACATTGGACTCACGAAGACCCGTTGCCAAGGTGAAAGAAGCCATCGCTTGTAAGTGGGAAGGCAATTCTTTCATTAGCTTGTTGACTTCTTGCTGAGTTAACCAGCGGATACGTCTATTTTCAACTTTTCTCATTCGAATAACCGGCGTTGCTTCGAGCCAACCCCACTCTTTATGAGCACGGTTTAAAATAGCTCTAATTAACTCCAATACTCGATTGACAGTGGTAAGAGATACTTTTGATTTTTCTTTCTTTTTCGCAATAGACTCAATGAGATCTTGATCAATATGTGCTAATTTTTTTGTTCGTAAATATTGATCAAGCCAAGCTAAATGAACTCTATCAGTGGCAAGACTACGTTTGTGTGTTGATTCATCTAGCCACCGTATGACTGCATCCATCCATGTTTTACTTGGGATGGCTTTCACTTTGCTTTGTGTCCACTGCTCATGTTTCATCTGGTCATGAAAATGTTGTGCCTCTTCTTTTATTTCAGTCCCAGTACTTTTGCGTACTCTCTTTCCTTGATGGAAGATATCAATCCACCAGATCCCATCTCTTTTGTAGAGTGCCATTTTGTATTACTCCTATAATGGTCTCCCTGTGATGCGTCGCCGCTAGAGTACTTGTTTCTAATGTGCATCACAAGATCATGTTCTATAAAAACCCAGCTTCTACCAATTTTCACGCCTGGAATTTGCCCTCTAACAGTGAGTCTTCTTAGCGTTTCTTTATGCGTTCCAAGAAGCTCGGCTGCTTGCTCAATATTTAAGGTTTTCATGTTGATCGTCCCGGCTGATGTTTTTTAAATGAGTTCCTTCTTGGATCTTGAGTTCAAGCATCATCTCGTATAATTGAACAAGTCGTTTTTCTGAGGCAGAGAAATTTGTAGGCATTTGGTGAGCATGATAGATCGATCGAATGCTTTGGATGGATGCGTTTGATAAGTGTGCTATGT
>Ga0364909_10183_pt1 | contig 22350 bp, 20 predicted proteins | sample SorcelJu500001C3_3_FD_206966 | JGI IMG/M metagenome (GOLD analysis project Ga0364909, IMG submission 206966) | Enriched cells from Trout Bog Lake Hypolimnion, Wisconsin, USA - BchlTB.June25.5000.01.C3 | ecosystem: Environmental > Aquatic > Freshwater > Lake > Hypolimnion/Profundal zone | place... | reverse complement strand
CGATGCAGGGCAACAAAAACCATCACCCCGGCGAGCATGCTCACTGCAGCCGTGACAGCGAGTCCGTAAAGCCTCAATTCGGGGGGCAAGGCGAAGACGCCTGCCAGTATCAACAACAGGAGTCCGAGCAGAGAAAAAACCACCCCTATGCAGGCCAGCAGTAATGCCTGGATTAAACGGATTTTGGCCTCGCGAAGTTCTAAAGCCAGGAGTTCCAAGCGATCCTGGAGCATTTGGATGGCTATTCCGCCGAACCTGCCGGCAGTCCCTGAAAATCCGGAAAAGATCAGCGACAGTTTGTTCATGTTATTTCCTGGACATAAACCAGCCCAGGAGTAAACCGGCAACAAAAGTGCCGCCAATGGCATAGTATGGTTTGATGTGAATAAGCTCGTCGGCGGCCTGAACTTTATCCATAATCTGGTCTTCAATCGCTCCATACCCGCCTCTGGTTGATTCCAGGCCATCCACCAAGGCAGCTCGTGCTGATTTGATACGTTCGTCTACTTCTCCCGATGTGGCTTCCACCAGGGCGCGGGCCTGACTAATGATATGCTGCATTTCCTCGCTCATTGTTTTGGTGGTCTCTTGTCTGTTTGCCATGATGATCTCCCTACGTTGCGCCTTGGCTTAACACCAGCCGTGGCATTGGTATTTGCTCGTTGTTGCCGGCCTTCAGTCTTGTCAGTTTTACTTCAGAAGTACGGCCTCTCTTTGATGTATTTCACGAGCGATGGGGGTAAGTTTACGTGTTGACCTAGATTCTGCCCATCAAGAGCAGGATCACCAGGATGATCACGATCAAGCCGACGCCGCCGCTGGGCGCATATCCCCAGGAACGGCTATGCGGCCAGGTTGGAATGACCCCAATCAGTATCAGGATCAGAATTACAAGTAAGACAGTGCCAAGTGACATACTCATTCCTCCTTTTGAATTGATTGCAGTTTAATCCAGATGGATTCCATTACGATATTGAGCTCTTAATGGGATTTGGTCTCGGTTCCCTTCACTGTCATATTGTTGATGACCGCCTTGACCCCGTGAACATCGCTCACCAGCTTGGTGGTCAAGTCCTTTTCTGTCCCGTTTGCGGCTTCACCCCCCAGCCTGACCACGCCATCTTTCGTTTCGACAGTCGTATTCAAAGCGCTGGTCGAACGATGATACAGCAAGGTTGTCTTCACCAGGGCGGTAGTGGAGGCATCGTCAATAGTTTCGCCCAGGGCGCTCATCTTTTCACTGATGACGTCCATTTTCCCGTCCATCGCGGTTCTGGCAGGTTTCATTTCTGCCGGCAATACTGTCATCTCATTGATAACGTTTTTGACCCCTTCCACATCCTTCACATATTCGGTTGCCAGGTCCTTTTGGGCGATGGTGGTGGCTTGGCCGCGCAAGGTGACGATCCCGTTTTTTACAAAAATCTCAGTGTCCAGCGCGCTGACATTTCGATGAAACATAAGGGTGGATTTCACCTTGGTAATGAGCCATGCATCTGTGAGTTTATCAGGCACCTCGCCTTGGATTTTCACCTCGTTATCCACGCTTTTTACGCCCGGCAGACTCGCAACCGTTTCTCCGGCTAATGATTTGTGGGAATCCTCTGAAACAGTTCCGGTCAAGGTGACGACACCTTCCTTCGACTGGATTGAAACATTGTCATCCTTGAGATAGGTCTTGAAAACATACGATTGTTTTGCGGATGCTTCGATACGGGCATCCATCTCGGAGGCAAACAAAGGGACACTGATGAAAAGCAGGGAGGCCACAGTGGCAATCAGTGCGATGCTGGACGTTGTTTTATTCATGCTGCTTTTTTTCCTTTTGGAGGTTATTGAGTTATTTAAAATAGTTATTATTCGCGTCGGGTCCGATCTTATCGGAGCGCAGCAGGTTTATTGTGAAAAGATCAGTACGCTGTACGGGCCAATGGAAATCGGTGCCTGGCAAGGAAGCCCGTCATAGTCGCCCGGTTCGGCAAGAACGTCAGCGCTCGGATGGTTGCTGAAGTCGTCGTTGTAGCCCTGCCAATCGCTGTTGAAACGGAGTCTCCAGATGCCCGCTGCCGGGAAACCGATGACATGTCCCTCCTGCGCCTCATGGAAGAAGTTGGCGACGACCACGACATCATCCGCCGGTCCGCCCTTATCCCAGCGGTGAAAGGCGATGATCTTGCGTTCGTCATGCCGATGAAAAACCTGGACAAATTGGCCGCAGAGGCCGCGGGTGAACTCGTTGGAGTTGCGCCGTAATCGGATAAGGTCGCGGTAGAGCCGGAGAATACCGTGGAACTCGTCGCGTTGGTCCCAATCGACTGGAACCGTATCCCGGAACCAACCGCCTTCGAGGAATTCCTGCCCTTGAAAAAGCATGGGGATACCCGGGGCAGTGAAGACCATCGCGGCCGCCAGGGTTGAACGTTTCCGGGCATACCAGCCCTTGGGATCCTCCGGATTGATCTCTTGAGGGACACGGGCTTTACCGTTCGCCACCTCGTCGTGCGATTCGCTGTAGATGACCCGATCAAAGGCGTCATCGTTGTAGCGGTAGCAGATGGCGTCGCTGATGGCGGCAAGCGAGCGTTGCTGGTCTTGAGGCGTGATTACCGCCTGGCGGATAGGATGGACGAACATGGCGTCCCACTGCGCACCGAATCCGGCCCCGCCGGCCTCAACGTCTTTGGTGAGCCATTTGTTGCTCTGCAGATCCTCGGCAATTATGATCCGACCGGCGAATTTTTGTGCGACCTGGCTATTGATCCACTGAAGCAGGCTCCACCCCTCGGCCAGATCGTGTTCCTCGGAACCGTTGACAGTGCGAATGAATTGAGTGCAGTCAAAACGGAGGCCGTCAAGGTGGTATTCCTCAAGCCACATCAAAACATTATCGAGAAGATATTGGCGAACTTCGCCTCGTCCGTAATCAGGCCGGGTTTCTCCCCACGGGGTCTTGGCCCGATCGTCGTTGTAGAAGTAGATTCCGCCGCGATTGTTCTCGCTCCAGCCGTCGAATTGCCAAAGATCAAGGTCACTGGGCCCCAGGTGGTTGTAAACAACGTCCAGGATAACCGCCAAGCCCGCCTGGTGCGCCCGCCTGACAAACCGTTTGAACGCCAAAGCTCCGCCGTAGGCAGTATCCACCGAGAAAATATGGGAAGGGTTGTACCCCCATGACCGGTCTCCCGCAAACTCACCTATTGGCATTATCTGGATCGCGTTGACTCCGAGCTTTTGCAAGTGTCCCAAACGCGCTGATACCGAGGAAAACTTTCCGGGAAGGTTGACCTCCTCCTGGTCGTTGAAAGTGCCGACATGCAGTTCGTAGATGACTAACTCGTTCCACGGCGCGAGATTGAAGTCGTCTCCTTGCCAGTCGAAATTTGGATCGTGCACGATGGCGTTTCCGACCGAATTGGTCACTTCACGGGCATAGGGATCGATACGGTTGAATTTACCTTCGGGTGTGGCAAGAAGAAAACGATATTCGTCCCCGGCATGAGCCTCCGGCACGTTGGCATACCAACACCCGTTCAGCTCTGCCTGCATGGGATGTTTGGTGCCGTCCCAATCGTTGAATGACCCGATCAACGATACTTGTTGCGCATGGGGCGCCCATACACGAAAAGCGACTCCTTGCGCGTGGAGAATTGCCCCCATGCCCTTGATCTTTGTTTCATCTCTCATGAAGCGGTTCCTTTTTGGGCAGAATCCTTCAGGCGGTTATGACAAATTCCCCTCAGCGTTTTGTCAGGCAGCAGTGTTTATCTCTACAATCTTCGGCCTTGAATGACTCGTATCAGAATCACCACGATTGCAAGGACCAGGAGGATATGAATAAACCCGCCCATGGTATATGAGGAAACTAACCCCAGTAGCCAAAGGATAACGAGAATGACGGCAATGGTCTCAAGCATTGGCTTTTCCTTTCCTTTTATTGGATGGTAAATTGACAGATAGACAGCGATAGAAAGCTGTCACCCGGTATTCCTTACGGTCTGGTTATGCCTTGAAGAAGGTTAGCAGGTCCTCGTTGATCTGAATTTTGTTGGTCGAGCACATGCCGTGTGCTGCACCTGGATAGATCTTCAGTGCGGCATTTTTGATAAGCTTGGATGAAAGCAGAGCCGAAGCGCCGATCGGGACAATCTGGTCGTCGTCGCCATGAAGAATCAATGTCGGGACATCAAATTTTTCGAGGTCTTTGGTGAAATCTGTTTCGGAAAAGGCTTTGACACAATCGAGGACGCTTTTAAAACCCGCCTGCATACCCTGGAGCCAGAACGCATCCCGCAGGCCTTGCGAAACCTTGGATTCCGGCCTGTTCGCTCCATAAAACGGCGTGGTGAGGTCCTTGAAGAACTGCGACCTGTCGGCGTAGATTTGCGCGCGGATGGAGTTGAAGACCTCGATCGGCAAGCCATCGGGATTGGTCGCCGTTTTCAGCATCAACGGTGTCACCGCACCGATCAGCACAACCTTGGCGACGCGCTTCGTACCATGTCGGCCAATATAGCGGGCCACTTCACCGCCGCCTGTAGAGTGGCCAACATGGATCACCTTCTTGAGATCAAGCGTTTCGACAAGCGTTGCGAGATCGTCAGCGTAGGTGTCCATATCATTACCGTTCCAAGATTGGCTCGATCGTCCATGACCTCGGCGATCATGAGCAATACATCGATATCCGCGCCCACCCAGAAACATCATCTGGTCTTCCCAGGCATCCGCATTCAGCGGCCAGCCGTGGCTGAACACCACAGGCTGTCCTGTTCCCCAATCTTTATAATAAATCTGCGTGCCATCTTTCATTGCTATCGTGTTCATCGGTTACCTCTGTCCAAGATACAAAGTAGAGCGGTGTTCAACTCTTCAGGGGGCACTCGTTTCAAACGCGAAATGAGTTGCAACTTTATTGCCGATAAAAATTTCATGCCATCTCGCCTTTTGGGTGGTTTGTCCGCGAGGGGTTTTTCAGATGACTGATGCACTATTTTTTGAGTTCCATGTCATTTTTGATCGACTTCACACCCTTGACACTCCCTGCAATCTCTGTCGCCTTATTGATATTGGCCTGAGAATCGACGAAACCGCTCAGCTGAACAATGCCTTTGTCAGTCTTGACGTTGATCTGAAACCCTTTTAGAGAAAGTTCTTTCAGGATTTCGGCCTTGACTTTGGTGGTGATAACAGAGTCGTCAATATATTGTTCAGTCCCTTCAGCTTTTGACGTTGATGCAAATCCCAGAATAATAGTGGTCATTATAATTAAGAGAAAAGCGGAAAAAATTTTTGATGCTTGCATGGCTTGTTCCTCCAAATAAATTATATAAATCATCAAGGCTGAGTGCATCGGCGAGATCATTTCTTATGTCTGTTATGATCACGACTGCACTTGTGCGATAATTGCTTTTTCTGATACCCGGTAAAAAAAATGAGAAAACGTGTCAACCTTCCCTTCTTGAGAAATAAATGACAAAAATTTATTAGACAAAGTGGAAGCGGAGTTGCCTGTTTCTGCTTATTGACCGGTCACCTTTTTGATTTGCCCGACCTTTTCTTGAATTTTCCCTTCTATTTTTTCTGCTTTGCCTTCGGCTTCCAAGTCGGGATTGTCGATTATTTTCCCTGTGACCTCTTTAATTTTACCTTTTGCCTGATGGGTCTTGCCTTCAACGTTGTCTTTTGTGCTCGATTTCATGGGATTATCTCCTTGGTATGTTTTGTCTGAATTATCCAGTGCATATCAGGAAAATACGCTGCCTTTTGAATGCTGCCGCCGATTAATGATAATGTGAAAAAATTTCTTGGAAAATGGTTGGGATGGCAAAGATCGCTTCGCAAACCTGATACGATCGAAGAGACTACGGATAGAACCGACCGAGTCTCGGTCTCCTCATATTCTTTACCGCAAAATAACAAACAGCAGGCGGCCAACGCTTTCCCCCATCTTTAGAGAAGCGTTGACTGCAACATTTCGTAGGGTAACCTGAGCTTAGGATGAGTTGGAGATCGTGTAAGAACTAAGAAACAAGTTCAGTCTGACCAAGCTGTAATCCATTGTCATCCAAAGTATTGTCACTGCATATTTTATTCCAACTTGCTGCAATCTATAAAATATGTCAGTAACAACTCAAAATATTACAATGTATAGTATATATTTCTGCAGTTGATACATTCATAAGGATTGAATATAATTTCAACCTCCAATGTCGTAGTCGAAAAATACTTCAGCGGCATCGTTGTATTTGGTGTTAAGTTCGGAAAATTTGGTTTGTATTGTTTCCTGTTCTGGTTTCCACGCGATCGGACATTCTTTTCGCAATTTTTCAATCCGTTCATCTAGTTCAGCCATGACAATATGTAAACCATTCACCTCCTCATACATCCGTTGCTTGTTGGATGTGGGAACCTGGTCCATTTTGCGAAGCACATCATATAGTTTTGCTTTCCATACCGTAAGTTCCATCTCTGCGTGTTTACAATAGTCTTTTACTTCCATGATAATCTCCTTATTCAGAAATTGTTCATTGAACACTTCTCAAGTTATAAACTTGAGAAACCGTCTTACACGGAGCCTATCTTTGCAGTTGTGGTATATCTGATTGAAAGTATAATGGGGCGAAACTTATTATATTAAAAATAAGTTAATGTTGGCGTAAAGAAAATGAGTATTTTATGGATATGTAATGATTGGTATTGATAAGCTTCAGTGTAACTGATCACAAATGCTCATCAGCTTGACCCTGAATTTCCCGGTTTATCCTTCCTCGGAATGAAATCTTTTGTTTGTTCAGCGAAGCAATCAGGACAGCAACCGTGGGATACATAAACCCCTTTAGTCTTTATGAAATATTCTTCCAGATTGTACCAGTTGCCTTTGCCATGCGCACCTTCGCGATCGTCTCTAATTTTTTTGCAGTAGCAGCAGACTGGTAAAAAATTCTCATACATGGATACTTTTCTTTGAAGTTCCTGTTTCACAAAACAGTTGGCCATTCGAAACAGTAATTCATCAGAATCACAAGGTTTCAACAGGAAATCATCTGCTCCCAATCGCAACGCATCAATAGCGGCGTCCATATCGCCATAGCCGGTCAGGATAATGACCATGGTATGTTCATCCCTTTTTTTGGCTGCTTTCAAAACTTGGAAACCATCGAGTCCTTGCATCAACAAATCCGTCACTATGAGGTCAAAACAGCCATCATTGATCTTGGCAATCGCCTCTTCGCCACTCGACGCTACGGTTACCTTGAAATCAAGATCACTACTTATCAGTTCCCTGGAAAAGCTATCCAGAATGATCTGTTCATCATCAACAAGCAGCAATGATTTATGTTTCATAGATGATACTTCCGTGAATGTGGATTGAGTTTGACGTGTTTTCTGTTTATCTGCAAAGGCACTGATCGCATAATGCTTTGCATGCCTAGACACGCGGTTAGCTTGTATGCTTCATGCCATTGCTTCATATCATACCTATATATCCGATGCCACCATTGAGCAGATTTTCTCACTTCAGCATGAAAACGAATACCTGCGCCACGACCTGAAGCAGTGACTGCGCGATTTGTTGCCCAAATGAGCGTGAGGATTATTTTGTCAATCAGTTGGAGGTGTTGGTTCTTTCACGCTGGAGCAAAGCGTTATTCGAAATTTCTTTGCATCATAAGAACAAGCAACCAACCAAACTGCCGGTCCCACCTCTTAATCATGGCTAGTTTAATAGATAAGGACAATAGGGTAAGATGTGGTAAAAACTAGATAGAAAATCTATCCTTTCAGAAACCGTCTTGAGCTGCCTTGCAGCCGGGTCAGGTGAGGGGGAGTCAATACAGCGGAATATAAAGAAGTTAATGCAAAATTTGGAGCAAATGTCATTCCGGCTGGATGTGAGCCGGAATTCCAACAGCACCTATCACGAAAACTGGATCACAGAACTTTCAAGAGCAGCTCTTGGCGCTGATGAACTTTTTGAGCCTTCGGAGAATAAGATGCATGGCGTGTAACCTCAGGAATTAATGGAGAGCATAGTCTGGAGGTTGGTTTTTTGGTGAGTCAACTCAAGTTTCTTTCTGATATTTTTTCGGTGGATACTGATAGTTCCCGGGGAAAGATGCATGATGTCGGCAATTTCCTTGGTCCTTTTGCCCAGTTTGACCATATTGGCAACCTGGATTTCCGAAGGTGTTAATCGCACCAGTTTGTTGGAAAAATTGTTGGCAAAAGGAGATGTCAATTCTTCGATGTTGGACTGGATGATCCCGACCAAAACCTGCTGCTGCTCGTTCAGGCCACTCTCTTTGAGCCGGTCAAGGAAAGGTTCGACCAGCTTGGAGGTATTGGAAAGCACTTGTTCAGCCAGGATGGTTCTGTCTTCTTCCCGTTTTTTCAGCAACACCGTCAGGGCGATATTGGATTCGGACAGCTCGATTGTGCGCTCCTTGACCCGTTGTTCCAGCATGGCTTGAGCATGCTGAAGTTCAGCTTCCACCTTTTTCAAACGGGTGATGTCGATATGGGTGCCGATGATTCGGCGGGCGCGTCCTTGTTCATTCCTGGCCACGGCCTGCCCTCTGGACAGGAACCATTGCCAGGCGCCTTCCTTATTCCGCATTCGGTACTCCACCTCGTAGCGGGGTGTTATTCCCTGGACATGAGACTCCCGCAGGGCCAGCACTCTTTCTCGATCATCGGGATGCAACAGATCTTCAAAGGCCAGGTCGTTGCTGATTTCATCCTTGTTCTCATATCCCAGGGTTCGATGCCAGTTTTCCCCGACATACACTTCACCGGTGTCCAGATTGCGGTCCCAGACGCCATTGGAGGAGACATCCAATGCCAGACGAAAACGATTATCGCTTTCGAGCAATTGTGCCTCAACCAACCGACGCTGGCTTATCTCCTCCTCCAGTCGCAGGTTTTGTGCCGCCAGCTTTTGCAACAGGCTTTGTTTTTCGCGGCAGCGCTGGATACGGAAGACCAACTCCTCCGTCTCACAGGGTTTAAGCGCGAAATCATCGGCGCCCAGCCGCAGGGCGTCAATGGCTGAGCGCATATCACCATAACCGGTGAGAATAATGACACTCGTTTGTGGGGCAATCTTTTTCACGGCCTTCAGCACGCCAAAGCCATCAATTTCGGGCATCATCAGATCTGTAATCACCAGATCGAACTGTCCGTTTTCCAGAGCTGTAATCGCTTCACTGCCGCCGGCAACCGCGGTGACCGCGAAATGCTCCACGCTGAGCTCCCTGACAAAGGATTTGCGGAGAATCTCCTCGTCATCGACAATTAAAATGGATGTCGCAGCTCTATCATTGTTTTCCATTTGGCATCGATCTCCCTATGGTAACCGCATTATGCTGCGGGTTAAAAAATGAGGTTTCAGGGGCATGATTATCTCTCGGTCGGAGCGTATATGGTGTCGTCTTTGATGGGCAGCCGAACCGTGAAGGTCGAACCTTCTCCTGGTTGGCTCTCGACCAGGATTTCCCCGTGATGATGTTTCACAATACCGTAGCTCACCGACAAACCCAATCCTGTTCCCTTGATTTCGGGTTTGGTTGTGTAGAAAGGGCGAAATATTTGATCCATTTCTTCGGGGAGGATACCGATGCCGATATCCTTGAGTGCAATCGCTACATTTTCGTTCTCCTGTCGGGTGCTGACTGTGATGATTCCGCCGTGTTGCTGGCAGGCATCTGCTGCATTGGTCAGGAGATTGAGAAAGACCTGTGTAATCTGATCCGGAACCGCCAGGATTTGAGGTAACTGTTCTGCATAGTCGAGCACTACTGAAATGCGCTTATTCTTAAAATCACTCTTATGCAGCGCCAGCAGGGAATCAAGCGATTTGTGCACATCCATCACTATTTTTCTACCCGAAGAAGGGCGATTGAAATCCTGGAGGCCGCGGATCAAATCCTTGATTCGGTCGCCTTCACCAAGGGCCGCGTCAAGTAGTTTCCTGTCCTCTTCTTCCAGAACCGCTCTTTTTTGCAAGCCTTTAAGAATGGAGAGAATCCCTTGCAAGGGGTTATTGAATTCCTGGGCGATGGAGGCGGATAATTTACCTATTGCCGAGAGCTTTTCTGCATGCAGGTATTGTCTCTGGGTTTCCTGCAATTCCTGGGTCCGTTGTGCCACCCGTTGTTCCAGCTCCTCATTGATGCCCTGCAGCTGTTCCTCGGCCCGTTTACGCTCGGTGATGTCAATGGCGAAACCGTTAATGACCTCTTGGTGTTTCTGCCCGTTGATCTCATCGGTAAGAGTCAGCTTCGCATTCATAGAGATCCATACAGATTCCGCGGTTCGTTTCCTTCCTTGAAATACGAAGTGAGTTACTTTTTTGTTTTCTTTCAACAAAGTTACAAATTCCTGCCGCCGCTCGGGTGTGAGGTAGAATTGGTTTGCCAAATCCGTAAAATTCCTTTGAGCTTCTTCGGGGGACGCACAGCCCAAAATTTTAGCCATCTCTGTATTGATCGTCAGGATTCTGCCATCCAGAGTGGAACAAAAGATGCCGATCGGCGCATCTTCAAACAGTTCGCGATACTTGGCCTCGCTTTTCTCCAGGGCGGCGAGGCTCTCTCTCAACTTGCGATCCAGGGCATGTCGCTGCAGGCACATGGTCACTGTGGCGGCAAGGTCACGCTCGGAAACAGGCTTGACAAGATAGCCGTACGGAGACACTGTTTTGGCCTGTTCGAGGAGTGCCTCATGAGAAAAACCGGTGAGGAAGACAATGGGAACATCGACTGAACGGGAAATATTTTCAGCGGTCTGAAGACCATCGAACTCTCCGGCCAATTCGATATCCATGAAAACCAGGTCTGCCTTCTGATCGTTCAGGAGGGTGATGGCTTCTTCCCCGGTAGCAACAGGACCAAGCACCGCATAGCCGAGTCGGGTGATCGTGTCCTCGAGGTGGGCGGCGAGAATGCCATCGTCTTCGACGATGAGGAGTGTCGCTTCAGGCATTTATTTCTCCTTCTCTGGCAGTAAAGGTAAGTGTTCAAGGCGTCCTTTCCTTCTGCTCCAGCGCATAGCCGCTACCAAGAACTGGTGCTGGATAGTATGCGTATAGAAAGCATACCAAGGGTTAGTCCTTTGGTCCAGTTGAATCCGGGAAGCAGGGCTGAATCCGTCGATTAAGGATGGCGGCATATAAACCTGTTGGCGGTTGAGGGTATAAAATCAGCCAGTAATCTCTATCGGGAAGACCGAACCTCCTTCTTGTAATGATATCGAAGAGGAGTGGTGAAAATCTGGTGTCGTAGAGGGTGTTGAAAAATCATCGTGTCTCCTCCGGTTCTGCGGAAAGATCCACATCTTTTGGTCTTGAATTCATTACGGTTGTAGCCTGTACGTCAAAGAGTGGGGGCGCATCAGCTTAATCGAAAAACATTCTGTGCAGCAGCATAGAAATCAATCTCAATCTCAACTATACAAACTCAACCTGAGAATGCTTCTTTCCTGAAATTTTTGTCAGGCTCAATGATATACTCGCCGGTATAACAGGCCAGGCAGAAATGATCACGGCTTAAGCCGGTGGCCTCCACCATGCCCTCGACACTCAGGTAGGTGAGGGAGTCTAGGCCGATATAACTACGGACATCATCCACGGAATGCCCGGCGGCGATGAGTTGCGAGTCTGTGGGAAAATCGATACCGTAGTAGCAGGCGTGCCTTGTCGGGGGACAGCTGACCACCATGTGAACCTCGGCTGCTCCTGCCTGGCGTAAGGCCTGGACCCGGCTGCGCCCAGTGGTGCCGCGAATTATAGAATCTTCGACGATAATAACCCGCTTGCCCTTGAGCAGCGATCGAACCGGGTTCAATTTGACCTTGACGGAAAAATCACGCATCGACTGGGTCGGCTGAATAAAGGTGCGGCCAACATAGTGATTGCGAATCATCCCCATTTCCAGAGGGATGCCTGAGGCGTTGGCATAGCCGATAGCGGCATAGTTTCCCGAATCCGGAAAGGGCATGACGAAATCACCATCGATTTTCGCTTCCCTGGCAAGGATTTCACCCATCCGCTTTCTTGCCGAATACACATTGATGCCAAAGACTTCGCTGTCCGGCCGAGAAAAATAGACATGCTCAAAAATACAGAATCGTTTTTGCGCCGGGGGCCAGGGAAAGAGAGAGGTGATGCCCTGTTTGTTGATGATCAGCACCTCTCCCGGTTCAACCTCGCGCACGTATTCGGCCTCGATCAGGTCCAGGGCACAGGTTTCGGAGGCGACCACATGGGCCCCATTCTCAAGAACCCCCAGGCAGAGAGGCCTGAACCCGTTGGGATCGCGGACGGCGATCATGGTGTCCTGGGTCATGAGCAGCAGCGAGTAGGCACCTGTAATCCTGGCGAAGGTTTCCTTGACGGCCTCCTCCAGCCCGAGGTCGATATGGCGAGCCATAAGGTGAATCACGATCTCGCTATCCATGGTGGTCTGGAAAATGGAGCCCTGCTGCTCCAGCTGTTGTCGCAGGGCAATGGAGTTGACCAGATTGCCGTTGTGGGCAACGCTCAGGCAAAACCCTTTGTGGGTGACCATGAAGGGTTGGGTGTTGATGATATTTGAGGCGCCGGTGGTGGAGTAGCGGACATGGCCGACCGCAAGATGCCCGGGAAGGTTCTCCAGAATATTTTCGTTGAAAACTTCAGAGACAAGTCCCATATCCTTATGAATTGTCACTCTAGTACCGTCGCTGGCAACGATGCCAGCACTTTCCTGGCCTCGGTGCTGCAGGGCATATAGGCCAAAAAAAGTAAGCTTGGCAGCATCTTGATGGCCGAAAACCCCGCAGACACCACATTCATGTCGGGGTTTTGTCGATAGGTCTGTCGCGTGTAAATGCTTTTTCGTGTTCATTGATTGCCGTTAGGATCGGTAACAAAGAGAAGGCACAAGAAGAATTTCTTGTGCCTATATTGAAGATTTTTATAAGCGTTCAAGCGGCACACCTCAGCCATGGCGTGTCCATCGGTTGCATGCGAATTGCCATCGCAAATATTAAAATTGTTTACCTTCGATGTTTTTTCGCAGCTGCGCTATTTCGAGACCGAGCGAAACGCATTGTTTTCCTTCCATGCATTTGTCGGCATCCATCACTTCAAGAAAATGGTTCAAGGAATGCGTATCCTTTTTCAGATGGACAACCCAAGTTTTCTTCGATTGATCGTAATCTACATTGATATCTATCCCACACTGGCCTATTTCAGGATAGAGCGACGTGATTTTTTGGCACAATTCCATCTCGTTGTACATAATCAGTACCTCCTGTTCAAATGAGCCTGGTCTTGTTCTTCAACAAAAGGGCTCCATGTAGTAATGCTTACCGTCCAGAGTGACAAAGTGTACCCCGTCTTGTTTGGGCAGCCCTGCTATCTTCCAGGCTTTTTCCGGATTAATAAATTGCTCATTCACGCAGAGTTTCGGTTGATGAGCAATGCGGCAGACATTGTTAAGGATAGGAAACACCTTGTATTTAATAAAATATTTCCTCATGAACCGGATGATGTCCAGCTGCTCCTCTGACAACGAATCAAACCCTTCCTGGGAGGCTAACGCCAAAGCTACTCGCTCGTTCCAGTCATTCTGATCGACAAGATAACCGTTTTCGTCGACTTTGATATTTGTTCCGTCACATTCCAGTATCGACATAGTGTACCTCCCTCTCGCGAATAATCGTATCGAGTGCTACCGATAACCGCATCATCCGTCGAATATTTCAGTTTCTCTCGCCTGCTGAAACTTCCTTTGCCATGCCGGTCTTCAAGAAAACGGCATGGTTCAGGAAGATTGGGGCTGCAGCGTCCCGCGGGTTCTTCTTATTTTTTTTTCGCTACCACACTTTTATACTTGGCGTACAAATCATGCACCCTATGTCGAAGTGTTTTAATCTTTTGGGAATCGTTGCCGTTGGCCCAACGAGGTTCACTAATAGAAAAGATCATATTAGCCAGATCATCTAGGGTGTGTTCGGTGGCAAGACACCATTCATCAGTACAGATTGCTTCCATCTCTGCTGTCTCGTTTATGTCTTGCTCTAATAAGCCGGTTGTAATTTCCAGGTTGGTCATGAAATCACGATGGCCGGTCATGAATGATTCCATCATCTCGTTCTGCCGTTTCATAATCGTTCTCCCTATGTAGCTGTTGTCACAAGAAAATGGTGAATTTTATGACATCTCCGCAAGTTCTCGAAGAGAAGTTCACCGCCATACGTTTTTCCTATAGTCAACTCATCCACTTTTATCCGATTCAGGAAGAGGAACTTATACAGTCTGGTTGCCGACATTCATCAATGAGCAGTTCGCATAGTCTTGCTCGCTTTTAAACGGGTCAACTCGTTATTTTACCTATATTTTGAAAATAATGCGTTCACGGGAAGAGTCAATGTGGCGCGGTTCATTTCCTAAACTGAAAATGAAATGGAATTGGTCAATGGTCCATCGCGAATATCTGGCGAAATGTGTGCAGTAGTCCTTTCGAGCCTTCTTTGAGAATTCCAGATCTGTTCAATCGTCTTCGGAGGGGGCGGGGGATCCGTTTTCAGTTTTGAGATACTGCAGGTGGGCCAGCACCAAATTGATCTCACCGTAGGAATAGTTGTCGCCTAAAGCCGTTTTCAGTTCTGTAAGGGAGCATTTCGGCATTGCCGCGATTTTCTGTTCAATATCTCCTTGTTTGTCCACTGCCACCAGGCCGCGGAGAGCAAGTTGGCCCTTCTTAACGAAATACGCCAGATGGCCCTCCACGGTCTGCATAGTCAGTCCCCGCTCCTCTGCAATCTGGGGAATCGAACGGCCTTGTGTGTGTAATTCCAAACTGATTTTTTTGGTGTCTTCTTTTTTAATTGAATTTTTATTCCGGGTTCCTGCCTGCTCTGCAGTGGTCTTGGGCAGGTCTACCTCCCTGATGCCGTGCTGACGGCGATACTGGGTCACCAAAGTTACCAGTTCATCACCATATTTCTCAGCCAGACGCTTACCGATGCCCTTGATCGTGCCCAGGGCGGCAAAGGTGTCGGGCAGGTGGACTGCTATCTGCACCAAGGTTTTCTGATGGAGGATCTGGAAAGCAGGCACGCCCAGGGACTCGGCTTTGTTTGTCCGCCAGTCCCGCAGGTCCTGGAACAGGACCGGGTGCCCGACATCGGCTTCAGAATAGGTCGGGCTCATCGCCTTGCGCGTGCTTGGCGGTTCGGCATTGACGGCCGCGACCGAGAGGGCGCGAAGATACCTGGAGGGCGAAAAGCCGTCCCCGCAAGACAAAATCGCAGCCCGTTTGATTGCGTACTCCTCCCGCAACTGTTTGAGGGTATCTGTGATCTTTTTACGAATTTCTTTGTTGTCTGTCTCTACCTCCAGGGTCTTGAGGAAAGGTGTGAGGATAGTGTCCATTCTTTCCGAGAAATAAACGGAGGCCTTCGTGAGTCGTTGGAGGATGACCGGGTCGGTTGCGGGTTCGCGGCTCTCGCTGAACAGGCCCTGCAGTTGCCGCTGGAAATTATCGCCGACCGTGCAGATGGTGGCCTCGGTTTGTTGCTGAATGGCAGCACTCTCGCCGCTGGTCCGGAGCTCGATCACGCTTGCATTACCGCGGAGCAACCCGGTCAGGCGGCCGAGGTGGCGGCGTAACTGCCCAAAATCGAAACACTCCCGCAGCAGCTGCTGCTGGTAACGGATTTTCGCGACTGCCAGTTGTTCTGTCGTCGGCGTCTGGCGTTCGGCCTCAGCCACGAAGTGCAGCACTGCCGCGTCGGTTTTCACTGCCTGCGAGCTCAGAGGAGAACTGAGCACCAACCCCTCGAAAGTACGACAGCGGCTCAAAGCCACATACACCTGGCCGTGGGCAAATGCTGCCTGGGCGTCGATCACTGCCTTGTCAAAGGTGAGTCCCTGGCTCTTGTGAATAGTGATGGCCCAAGCCGGCTTCAAGGGGTACTGGTTGAAAGTGCCGATGATCTTCTGCGAGATATCGGTGGTTTCGGGATCAACTCTGTATTCGATATTCTCCCAGGTGACCGGTCCGACCTCGATGCTCCCCGCCTCCCCCGGACAGACCACTTCAATGCTTTTGTCCGCGATCGCAGCGATCTTACCGATTTTGCCGTTGAAATAGCGCTTCTCCGGGGTCATGTCATTGCGGACGAACATCACCTGCGCCCCCACTTTCAGCTCCAGGGTGGCGGCGTTGGGATAGGTGTGTTCCGGAAAGGTGCCGTCGACCAGGGCTTCAAAACGGCGAATGCTGCCCGGCAACGTCTGGAGCTTGGCCTGATTGATGGTGTCGGCACTGTTGTTATGGGTGCAGAGCGTGATGTAACCATCGCCTTCCCGGGGCATGAAATCAGGGAGATAACGGCTGTTGAGCTGCGCCAGGGTGACCGGGTCGAGTTGATTGTTGCGAACCCGGTTGAGCAGGTCGATAAAGCGGCCGTCCGCCTGGCGGTAAATATGTTTGAGTTCAATCGGGACCAGCTCAATCCGTTTCAGGGCCATGCTGCTGAAAAAGTAGGGGGACTCGTAGACGCCCCGAAGCAGCTGCCATTCCGCCTCCTTGACCACCGGCGACAATTGGTGCAGGTCGCCTATCATCAAAAGTTGCACTCCACCGAAAGGCAGCTCGGAGCGGCGATACCGACGGAGAACGGCATCGACGCCATCGAGGAGATCGGCCCGGACCATGCTGATTTCATCGATCACCAGGAGATCAAGGCTGCGAATAATGTTCTTTTTCTCCCGGCTGTACCGATGCTGGCCGGTATGGACCTCGCTGCCCGCCAGGAATGGCCCGAAGGGCAGTTGGAAAAAGGAATGAAGGGTGACGCCACCGGCGTTGATAGCCGCAACCCCTGTCGGGGCAGTGACCACCATCCGTTTGTGCGTCTGTTTCTTGATAGTGTGCAGAAAGGTGGTTTTGCCGGTGCCGGCCTTGCCCGTGAGAAAAATCGTGCTGTTGGTCTGTTCAACAAAGGCTTCTGCCAGTTGCAGTTCGGAATTGAGGAGGCTCATAGGATGGTTTTCAGGAATAGGGGCAGGGTGGAGGCGCGCCACCCAAGACGGGGAGCGGTCTGAGGGGGACGGTTACCGTAGTTTCCTCAAGTAAGTTTTTTGCGCAGGCTCTTGGTCTGCCCGTGCTTAACCTTGGTTTCGACCCGTCGTTTGCGCGCGGCCTTGCTCGGCTGCGTGGGCCTCCGCTTTTTCCGAATCATCCCGGCCTTCCGAATGAGGGCTCCCAGGCGCGCATATGCCTCCTCCCGGTTCTTTTCCAGGCTTCGAAACTCCTGGGCTTTGATGACAATAATGCCGTCGTCGGTGAGGCGCTGATCATGCAGGGCCAGAAGCCGGGTTTTGTAGTGGTCCGGCAGCGAGGAGTTGCGAATGTCAAAGCGGAGGTGCACCGCATTGGAAACCTTGTTGACATTCTGACCTCCGGAACCCTGGGCACGAATGGAGGTGATTTCAATCTCCGCAGTGCTCAGGGCCAGGGTCTTGGTAATCTGAATTTCTTGCATAACTTGTTCCCCGAACCACTTCACACAGCAGGGTTCCTCGTGATCAGTTGGCGATCGATCCCTTATTTGTTTTTTCGTTTGGCGATTTTTTTGGAATACTGCTTTTTATAGAGCCGCCGGGCTTCGGCTAAACGTTTTTCGCTCTTTTCTATCAATTGTTCCTGGGCCGAGCGTCTTTCATCGCGGGATTCCGGCTTCCGTTGCACGTAGGTGCCGTCGGGTTGCATATCCCAGGCGCTGCGCCGATCCGCCAGTTGCAGATTAATGATTTCCCGCAACTGAGCCTGCAATACCGGTGATTCCACCGGGGTGATCACCTCCACCCTGCGCTCCAGATTGCGTTTCATGATATCGGCGGAACCTATGTAATACTGCTCCTGGCCATTATTCTTGAAATAAAAGATTCTCGAGTGTTCAAGAAAGCGGCCAACCAGGGAGACGACCCGGATATTCTCGGACAGACCCGGTATGCCGGGGCGAAGCAAACAGCTGTCCCGGATAAGGAGATCCACCTTGACCCCGGACTGTGAGGCCTGATAGAGGGCGGCGATGACATCCTGATCGGTTAGGGCGTTTGATTTCAGCTGAATTAAGCCCGGATTGCCTTTGCTGTGCTGTTCAATTTCCCGCTTGATATTTTCCAGCAGCGATTTCTTGAGAATCTTGGGGGAAGGAAGCAGTTTCTTATAATTTCGCGCCGGCGCATATCCCAGGGTGAGAAAATTAAAAAATTCAGTCAAATCGTTGCCGATGTCACTGTCGCAGGTGAGCAGGCCCAGATCGCTGTATGCCCTCGCCGTTCCGGCGTGATAGTTGCCCGTGCCGATATGGGCGTATCGTTTCAGGCCGTTATAGTCACGCCGGACCACAAAAATTACCTTGGAATGCGTCTTCAGGCCAACAACGCCATAGGTGACATGAATCCCGGCCTGTTCGAGGTAGGTTGCCCAATGAATATTGGCCGATTCGTCGAATCTGGCCATCAATTCCACCACTACCGCAACCTGTTTGCCGTTCTGGGCCGCATCGAGGAGATACTGAATGATCTGGGAGTTGGCCGAGGTCCGGTACAGAGTCATCTTGATACCCAGCACCTTGGGATCGGTACTGGCCTCTCGGAGAAAACGTTCCACCGATGAACTGAACGATTCATAGGGGTGTTGCAGCAGCAGCGGCCCTTCCTCACGAATCTGATGGAAAATATTGGGAAAATCCCCGGCAAGCTTATAGTGATCGAGCGGTTGATGCGGGAGAAAATGCAGTTCCGGTTTATCAATGGACACGATTTCCATAAAATCGCGTTTTGCCATTATACCATCAACGGTGAAGACATCCTTGCGGGAATCAATCCCCAGTTCGGATGCAAGCATGCCGCGATGCTGGCGGGTCATGCCACTGTCGACCTCTAACCTGACAATCTCGGCAAATTTACGATCCTGGAGAGCCGTTTCTATCATGGACAACAGATCAACCGCCTGTTCGGGTAAATTCTCGGTGATGGCATTACGGGTGACTCGGAACAGTTCGCAACTTTCGATGATCATGCCGGGGAAAATGATTTCCAGGTTATTGGCGATAACCTCCTCAAATTGCACATAGAGGTGCTTGCCGGATTCGACCCGAATAAACCGGGGGATCCCTGTTCCGGTTGTCGGCACTTTAATCCGGTTAAGGTAGACATGTTCGCCTTCGTTGTGACGGGTAGCCACCAGGAGGTTGAGCGAAAGGTTGGAGATAAAAGGAAAAGGATGGGCCGGGTCCATGCCCTGCGGGGTCAGCAGGGGATAAATATTGTCACGGAAATAACCGGCCATTTTCTGGCGTTGCGGGTCACTGAGGGCAGCATACTTGACAATATGTATATGTTGCCTTGCGAGCAAGGTGAGCAATTCCCTCTCCAGAGCCTGTTGCTTTTCGAGAAGGTCTCTTATCACCTCGTAGCTCTCGTTGATCTGTTGCTGGGGAGTTCTCCCGTCGATCGACAGCAATTTCAGGCCGGCACCAACCTGCTGTTTCAGCCCACCAATCCGTTTCATGAAAAATTCATCAAGATTGGAACCGATGATGGACAGGAAAAAGACCCGCTCCAACAATGGATTACGCGCGTCCTTACTCTCATTGAAGACGCGGCGATTAAACTCAAGCCAGGTCAATTCGCGATTGAGATACCATTCGGGTGCGGTGAGATCAAAAACCTTTTCTCCTTTCTCCGATGACTCGCCTTTTTCTTCTTTCGTTTTTTTATCCGCTTCGGTTTTCAATTCCGTAACCATTGGTATATTCCTCTCCTCCAGAAATCTGGCATAAACTCAACACCTAAACAACCATCGGCTTTTTCGTTTTCCCTGGTGGTTTCCTCGGTCTCAGTCGCTGATTTTAACGATGGCTCGGCCTCGGTTTTTTCCCTGAAGGATCAGCTCGATCCGTTCGTCTAGGGCTTCCAGGCCGGGCAGTTCGGTGGTGATGGTCTCGAGATGATCAAGCTTCCAGTCTCCGGCGAGCTTGTTCCACACCTCGAGCCGGTGCGCCATCGGGGTCGTGGCCGAGTCAATCCCTACCAGGCTGACGCCGTTGAGGATGAAGGGATAGATGGAGGTGTGAAGTTCTCCGGAGGTCACGTTGCCGCAGCAGGTGACGATACCGCCGCGGCGGGTGGTTTTGATGGCGGTGCTCAGGATGTTGCCGCCTACCGTATCCACAGCCCCGGCCCAGCGCGGTTTGAGCAAGGGGCGTCCGCTCTGGTCGTCGGCATCTGCAACGCTGATCACTTCTTTAGCCCCCAGTTGCAGCAGATAGGGTGCTTGATCGAGCTTGGTTGTGACCGCAACCACCGTATAGCCGGATTGGGCCAGAATAGCCACGGCAATACTGCCGACACCGCCTGTGGCCCCGGTCACCAGCACCGGTCCCTGGTCCGGGGTGACGCCGAGGTTGATCAGTTTATAACAGGAAAGGGCCGCGGTGAACCCGGCTGTGCCGTACATCATGCTCTCGCGCAGGCTTAAACCCGCCGGCAGGGGCACCACCCAGGCGGCGGGAACCCGGATATACGCTTCATACCCGCCGGAGGTATTCATACCCAGGTCATAACCGGTTACCAAGACCTGGGCACCGGACTTGAAGGCTGGATCGCTACTTTCGACCACGAGTCCGGCCGCGTCAATGCCGGGCGTATGGGGGTATTTACGGGTCACCCCCTTGTTGCCCGAAGCAGAGAGGGCATCCTTGAAATTAAGGGAAGAATAGCGGACCCTGATCAATACCTCGCCAGCGGGCAGGTCCTCAATGCGTTTGTCGCGGATGGCGCGGATGAACTGATTGTCCGCGGTTTCGGTGACTACCATGGCCTTGAATGCGATGTTTTCCATGTCTTCCTCCCTGAGTTGGTCTGCGGTTGCCTGGTATCCGGCGCTCAATAGGTCAAGTATACGGGGTTTTCCTTGGTTGTTCAAGCCATCAGCTGGAATGTGGTGGCCGCAGCGAGGAGCAGGGTAGGGGGGCCAATCAGCAGTTTGCTTTCTCTTTGACAGGTGGTAAGAAGGGGTGCGCTGGGCTTTGACAGGCAAATATTGGCGATGCTCTGTGTGCACCGTGTTTCTTTGTAACAACCTTCTCGTGTTTCTCGGTCCAAGAACAAATATCCCTCCTATGATGAACCAGATACTCGTCACCGTGGTTCTGTCAATTTTCATCGCACTTCTCGGAGTCGGGATCATCATTCCGGTACTGCCAATACTGGCGACTAAACTCGGCGCCGGCGGATTCTCCCTGGGCATGATCACCGCTGCCTTTTCCTTGAGCCGGGGGCTACTGCAACCTGTGGTCGGCAATCTCTCCGATCGGTGGGGCCGTAAGGGATTTCTGGTGACCGGCCTGTTCATCTATGGTCTGGTCGGCCTGTTGATTCCCCACGCCGGCAGCGTGGTTGACCTGATACTTATCCGTATTTTTCAGGGGGTGGGCTCTGCCATGATTGTGCCGGTCGCCATGGCCTATGCCAGTTTTCTTGCCCCTATTGGCGAGGAAGGCCGGTATATGGGGGTCATCAATATAGCTATCTTCTGCGGCATCGGTGCAGGCCCGGTAATCGGTGGGCTTTTTTCCGATGCCTGGGGGCTGGCTTCGGTATTTTATATGATGGCGGGGCTTTGTTTTTTTGCCTTTGTCTTGGTGGGGTACAATATGCCCGCCTGCTGTCCCGTCGACCGGCAGCAGCAGATAGGGCTGCTGGTTAATGTCCGGCTGATGCTGAAACGGCGGCGGACCGTCGGGATCCTCATCGCCCGCTTTGCCACTGTGCTCATGATGGTGCCGACCATGGCCTTCCTCCCGGTTATTATGTCGCAATGGGCCGGCAACAGCGGCCTGCAGACGGGCGCGGTCATTGCCAGCCGGACCCTCATGAATGCAGTGCTCCAGGTTCCTTTCGGCCGACTGGCGGACCGACACAACAAGGTCCTGCTCCTGGTCTGCGGCTGCTTCTGCATGAGCCTGGCCGTATTTTTCATCCCTTCGGTACCCAATTTTCCCTGGATGGTGGGAATGTACTTGTTTCTCGGTCTGGGTGAGGCCGTCCTTTGGCCGGTGCTCGGTGCCTACGCCGCCGAAGAGGGACGCAACCATTTTGGCCACGGCACCATGATGGGGGTATTCAATCTGGCGATGAGCGCCGGGGTGTTTACCGGGGCCATGCTTTCCGGGTCGAGCATGGATTCATGGGGAATGCAACAGGCTTTTCATGTGACGGCTATCGCCATCATGCTCTTGACCCTGGCAGCGGCCGTTCTCATCAGAACGGGTGAAGCTGCCGGTGAAACT
>Ga0364909_10182_pt1 | contig 22477 bp, 17 predicted proteins | sample SorcelJu500001C3_3_FD_206966 | JGI IMG/M metagenome (GOLD analysis project Ga0364909, IMG submission 206966) | Enriched cells from Trout Bog Lake Hypolimnion, Wisconsin, USA - BchlTB.June25.5000.01.C3 | ecosystem: Environmental > Aquatic > Freshwater > Lake > Hypolimnion/Profundal zone | place... | reverse complement strand
ACAGGAGAGGAACTATGGAGAGCACTGGAACCAATTTTCAAGTATTGCATGGCATACGGCGTGCGGGTGGTCTGTGGGCGATGATGGGAGTCTTATCACTCGCGCTGGTTGTCAGCGGCTGCCGTAAGGATGAGAAAAATGCGGCAGTGCAGCCTCCGACGGTCGAAGTGGCAACTGTTATCCAGAAGGATGTTCCTATCTATAACGAATGGGTCGGCGCCACGGATGGATCCATCAATGCGGTTATCCGTCCCCAGGTCACCGGCTACCTGATCAGTCAGAATTACCGTGAAGGTGAGCAGGTAAAGAAGGGACAGGCCCTTTTTGAGATCGACCCCCGCACCTTCCAGGCTGCACTGAACCAGGCCAAGGCTTTGCTCTCCCAGCAAAAGGCACGACACGACACCACGAAGGCCAACCTGGCCCGGATCAAGCCCCTGGCGGAGAAGAACGCGGTCAGCCAGAAAGATCTGGATGATGCCACCGGCGCGGAGCTTTCTGCCAGAGCAGCGGTTGAGGCTGCCCAGGCAGCTGTCGATGATGCGCAGCTCAACCTGGGCTTTACCAAAATAACTTCCCCGGTAGACGGTGTGGCCGGCATTGCCAAAACACAACTGGGCAATCTGGTCAGTCCGAATATGCAGGAGGAACTGACCTCGGTCTCTGCTCTTAATCCGATCAAGGTCTACATCACTGTCAGCGAACAGTTGTATCTCAAATTCAGGGAGTCTAACGGCAGGACCGACCAGTTGACCTTGGAACTGATCCTTGCCGATGGCAGTGTCTACCCGTATCCAGGCAAGTTTGCCCTGTCGGATCGCCAGGTAGATCCCGGCACCGGTACTCTCAAGATCGGCGCCCTTTTCCCCAACAAAGACAACCTGCTTCGCCCCGGACAGTACGGCCGAATTCGGGCCCTGATGCAGGTAAAGAAAGGAGCATTGCTGGTTCCTCAACGGGCGGTAACCGAAATCCAGGGTAAATATCTGGTTGCAGTGGTGGGTGCCGACAACAAGATCGATATTCGGCCGGTGCAGGTGGGGGAACGGGTCGGAAGTGATTGGCTCATCGACAAGGGTTTGCAACCTGGAGAGCAGATCGTTGCCGAGGGTACCCAAAAAGTTCGATCCGGGGCTTTAGTCACCACCAAACCCTTCACGCCGGCTGAAACGGCAAAACCAGCAGCAGCCGAGAAGAGGTAAGAAGCCATGTCGAGATTCTTTATAAATCGCCCCATCGTTGCCATGGTGATTTCGATCTTCATGGTCATTCTCGGCGCGGTGGCCATGTCGGGGCTACCTATCGCCCAGTTTCCCAATATTGTCCCTCCGGCGATTCAGGTTAACGCCGTCTACACCGGCGCCGACGCCGTTACCGTAGAGCAGTCAGTTGCCACCCCGATTGAGCAGCAGATGTCAGGCGTTGATAATTTGGAATATATGTACTCCGTCAACGGCAACGACGGTTCCATGACCCTCTACAACTACTTCGAACTGGGTACCAACGCCAATACCGACCAGATACTCGCCCAGATGCGCGTAAATCAGGCTTCATCACAGCTGCCGGCCGATGTCAACAGTTACGGTGTTACCGTGGCGAAGTCGACCTCGGCACCCTTGCTCCTGTTCGCACTCTCCTCCCCCAACGGCACCTATGACAACATCTTCCTGGCAAACTACTCCTTCATCAACATCAACGACCAGATGACCCGCATCAAGGGGATTGCAAGCGTTTCGGTCTTCGGCGGCGGCCAGTATGCCATGCGTTTCTGGGTGCAGCCTGACCAGCTGGCCAAGCTCAACATCACCATCCCAGAAATCGTCAACGCAGTCAAAGCTCAGAACACCGTCAATCCGGCCGGACAGGTCGGGAGCCAGCCGGTACCGAAAGGACAGGATTTCACGTACACGGTTCGCGCTCAGGGTCGCCTGGAGAGCGAGGCGGAGTTCGGCAACATCGTGTTGCGTGCCAATCCGGATGGATCCATCGTCCGGGTGAAAGACGTGGCCCGCATCGAACTCGGGGCACAGAACTACAAACAAGAAGGGCGTCTGAACGGTAAGCCCTGCGCCCTGATCGCTCTGTATCAGATGCCGGGAACAAACGCCCTGGAATCCGCCAATGGCGCTAAAAAACTGATGGAAGAGTTGAAGAAGAGCTTCCCGCCGGATCTGGAATACAAGGTGGCGCTGGACACCACCCTGGCGGTCACCGAAGGAATCAAGGAGATCAAGAGCACCTTCTTCGAGGCGCTGGTCCTGGTTATCATCGTCGTCTTCATCTTCCTGCAGGGCTGGCGGGCAACGCTGATTCCATTGCTGGCTGTACCGGTATCGCTGGTAGGGACCTTCGCAATCTTCCCCCTGCTCGGCTTTTCCATCAACACTCTCTCACTCTTCGGGATGGTGCTCGCCATCGGCCTCGTCGTCGATGATGCCATCGTCGTGGTTGAGGCGGTGGAGCACCATATTGACAAAGGCCTTTCTCCCAGGGATGCTGCTTTCAAGGCCATGGAGGAGGTCTCCGGCCCGGTTGTCGCCATCGCCATCATCCTGGCGGCGGTCTTCGTACCGACCGCCTTTATCCCGGGGATTACCGGCCAGCTCTACCAGCAGTTCGCGGTGACCATTGCCGTCTCGGTTCTCTTCTCCGCCTTCAACGCTCTTTCACTTTCTCCGGCCCTCTGCGCACTGTTGCTCAAACCAAAGGTCAGGGGAACCGGCCCGATGCAGAAATTTTATGACTGGTTCAACCGGGTTTTCGGCCGGGCGACTGACGGCTATGTTTCAATCTGCGGCACGGCGATCAGGAAGAGCAAAACCAGCCTCCTTCTCCTGGTGGGCGTGACCGTACTCACCGGTTTGGCGGGCAATAAGATTCCGACCGGCTTCCTGCCGGACGAAGACCAGGGGTTCATCTTCGCCAATATCCAGCTCCCCAATGCGGCTTCGCTGCAGCGGACGAGTGATGTAGCCCATCAGGCCGAAGAAATCATCATGAAGACGCCGGGAGTTGAGTACTGCTCAACGGTCGTCGGCTACAGCATGCTCAGTCAGGTCTCTAACACCTACAGCGCATTTTTCTTCATCTCTCTGAAAGAGTGGAAGGAGCGCAAGGCTCCGGATGAGCAGTACGAGGCGATCAAGACTTCCCTGACGAAGAAACTGGGCGGCCTCCCGGGTGCCATCGCCTTCCCGTTCCCGCCACCAGCCATCATGGGGATCGGCACCTCGGGCGGGGCCACCTTCATGCTCCAGGACAAGGCCGGCAAAGATGTCGCGTTTCTGGCTGAGAATACACAGAAATTCATAGAAGCGGCCAGAAAGCGCCCTGAACTGGCCCGGGTCACTACTACCTTTCTCCCCAGCGTTCCGCAGTTGTTTGTTGATGTGGATCGGGACAAAGTGCTGAAACAGGGGGTTGATATCAACGACGTCTACAAGGTTCTCCAGAGCTTCATGGGGAGCGGATTCATCAACTATTTCAACAAATTCGGCCGCCAGTGGCAGACCTACATCCAGGCCGACGGGGAGTACCGCACCAATATCGAGAATATCGGCCAGTTCTATGTGCGCAACAAGGCAGGGCAATCAGTGCCTCTCTCGGCGCTGACCACTATCCGCAGCATCGCCGGCCCGGAATTCACCGTGCGCTTCAACCTCTACCGTTCGGTCCAGATCAATGCCACGGCCTCCCCTGGTTTCAGTTCGGCTCAGGCCATGAAGGCGCTTGAGGAGGTCTTTGCCGCGACCATGCCATCGGAAATGGGTTACGACTACAGCGGCATGTCGTTCCAGGAAAAGAAGGCCCAGCAGGGCGTGTCGCCGATGGCGATCTTCGCCTTTTCGTTTTTCTGCGTTTTCCTGATTCTAGCGGCCCAGTACGAAAGCTGGTCGCTGCCGTTTTCGGTTCTTCTGGCCACCCCAGTCGCCATTTTCGGCGCCTTTGTCGGCCTGATCTTCGGAAAATTCGAGAATAACATCTACGCCCAGATCGGTCTGGTCATGCTCATCGGTCTGGCGGCCAAGAACGCCATCCTGATCGTCGAGTTCGCCAAAATGGAGTATGAGAAGGGTAAACCGCTGGTCGAGGCCACTTTGGAGGGAGCACGTCTGCGTCTCAGACCTATCCTCATGACATCATTCGCCTTTATACTCGGCTGCGTACCGCTGGCCATTGCCAGCGGCGCCGGTTCCATCTCCCGACAGGTCATGGGATATACCGTTATCTTCGGGATGCTGGCGGCCTCGTTCATCGCCATCTTCCTGATTCCGGTCACCTTCTACGTGGTCGAAAAAATGGGGGGCAAAAAACATGCAGCGGCAGGCCTCCCCGGCTCGTCACCCCTGACACATGCAGGGAAGGAGGACGATCATCATGCGTAATCGTATTCTCGTCATTGTTTTGGCCCTGCTCACCGCAAGTTGCACGGTCGGGCCCGATTACAAGCGGCCGGCTGTTGATGTCCCAACCGCCTGGCGACTGAGCGAAAAAGAAGCAAAGGACCTCGCTCAGACCGCATGGTGGGAGCAGTTCAACGACCCGATACTTAATAATCTGATCACCGTCGCACTCCGCGAAAACAAGGATCTGATGATTGCGGCGGCAAGAATTGAGGAATTTGCCGCTCGTTACGGGATTGCCCGAGCCGACTTCTTCCCCCAGGTGAGTGCGAGCGGTCAGTACAGTCGCCAACAAATCTCTGAACTGGGGGCTAACCCAATAACCCCTGGCTACCAAACGACCACCGATAGCTATTCAGCAACCCTGAATGCCAGTTGGGAGATCGATCTCTGGGGTAAAATCCGCCGCAGCAATGAGTCGGCGAAGGCACAACTCTTCGCCAACGAGGAAGCGCGAAGGGGGACTATTCTCACCCTGGTCAGCAATGTTGCCGCTGCCTATATCAACCTGCGCGACCTGGACCGCCAGCTGGAAATCAGTTTAAGAACCACCAAGAGTCGCGAGGAGTCATACTCCTTATTCAAGGAACGGTTCAACGGTGGACTCATCTCTGATCTGGAGTTGAGCCAGAACAGATCCCAGTATGAAGAAGCGCGAGCAACTATTCCCGGTCTGCAAAAAGTTATTATTCAACAGGAAAATGGTTTGAGCCTTCTCTTGGGCCGCAACCCCGGGCCTATCCTCCGCGGTAAAACCATCGACACCCTGTCGCTGCCCGCCGTCGTAGCCGGTCTGCCCTCGGATCTGCTGGAGCGACGCCCGGACATTCGTCAGGCGGAACAGACTCTGGTCGCCGCCAATGCCCAGATCGGAGTGGCCAAGGCCGCCTATTTCCCGGCCATTTCCCTTACCGGATACTACGGGTCGGCGAGCAGTGACCTGAGTGATCTGTTCAAGGGACCGGCAAAGGTCTGGCAGTATAATGTCCCGATAACGATGCCCATCTTCACTGCCGGTAAAATTGCCAGCGGTGTCCGGGTAGCCGAAGCCGTTCAGCAACAGGCTCTTATCGGCTATCAACAGGCCGTGCAGAATGCCTTCCGCGATGTGAACGATGCGCTCGCTGATCAGACACAAACTTCCAAACAACTTGCCGACCAGAAAAGTCAGGTCGATGCCCTGCGCCAATATGCAGGAATAGCCCGGCTTCGCTATGACAACGGATATACGGACTTCCTGACGGTCCTTGATGCTGAACGGAGCCTGTTCAGTGCCGAATTGGCGTATACCCAGACCCAGGGAACACTGCATCTTGCCATGATTAATCTCTACAAATCGATGGGAGGCGGCTGGATCAGAGAAGCGGAAAAACAAATCATGCCGGCCAATAAGTTGTGAATACTCAAAAAATAAGGACAGCTATCCATGTTTGCTGGCCTGTGTTGATGGTTTTTCGAACCGTACACCTTCAATTCCTCTTACCATATGCGATGGAGAAAATATCATGAGACGATTCATCTTTAAATGTATTCCCATATTAGGTCTTGCTCTTGCCCTTCCGTTTACCGCGCAAGCCGCCGAACAGCCCAAATGGGTGTCCACGCCGGTACTGGAAATGGTGAATCAGGCACGCGCAGCCACAAAACAGGTGTCTATCAAGGATCTTAAAGACGCAGTAGACAAGAATGAGGACATGATCATCCTCGATGTCCGCGAACCAGCCGAATATGAAGTGGCTCACATCCCCGGCGCCCTTAATGTGCCCAGAGGTCTTTTGGAATTCAGCATCTGGGCGGTTATTCCCGATCAGAATAAAAAAATATATGTCTATTGCAAGACAGGAGCTCGGGCCGCGCTGGCGACTAAGGTGCTCAATGAACTAGGGTATAAAAAAGCCGTGGCCGTTCACACTGGCGGAGCTGCTTGGGTTATGGCGGGGTATCCGGTGAAGACTTCGATCACGGACGAGGATGTCGTGATTATACCTGTGGATAAATAAGTCGGTCCATCAGAACAAATATGTTCTCGCCCATACTTTATAATGGGCTCTAAACCGGTCATCGTTCGGCAATTTGCTCCCAAGATATAGATGCGCTGATCAGTCATGATAAAATAAGCAACAGGTGGAAGGAATAAATACATGGAAACCATTGGTGCTTTTCTCAACACGCAGCCTTTTATTGCGCTGTTTCTCGTGATCGGTCTCGGCTATGCTGTCGGCCAGATTAAAATAGGTGGTTTATCTCTTGGTATTGGCGCGGTTCTCTTTGTTGGTCTCGGCGTTGGCGCCATCGCTCCGAAAGCAGCACCGCCCGGCCTATTGGGAACAATCGGCCTGGTGCTCTTCCTGTACGGCATCGGCATTCAATATGGCAGGGATTTCTTCAAAGGCCTGGCGAGTCCATTGGGGATCAAAGCCAACCTCCTTGCGGCTTTTGCCGTACTCACGGGCTGCGCGGTTGCAATGGCCATGGCTCGGTTTTTTGGTTTAGGGTCTGACTTTGTCGCCGGCATGTTCGCCGGAGCACTGACCAGTACCGCCACGCTCCAGGCGGCGCTCGAGGCCTCCGGCAGCAAGAATCCGGCTGTCGGCTATGCGATAGCCTATCCGCTCGGCGTTTTTGGTCCTATTCTCTGTTTTTATTTGGCCAAGTTGCTATTTCGACCAAAGATAGAAGTTCCTCCTCCCAGTCGTCTTGTCGTCGCTGAAGCCCGGGTTGGCGATCGAGGGCTTACCGGTAAAACGGTCGCTGAGTTACTCGGTTTGGCCCCTGAAGGCCTCGACCTCCTCATGGTGAGGCGGAACGAGATAAATATTCTTCCGGAACCGACGATGCTGCTGGAGGCTGATGATCTTCTTTCGGTTGTCGGATTTCCCGAAGTCCTGGCAGCACTCCAGGCAGGAGAGTCAAGAGAAGCGCGAGATGATCGCCGTCATCTCGACTACATTCGTGTTTTCGTCTCCAAACCCAGCTTTATCGGCATGCGGCTCGCTGATTTGCCTATTCCCGAAGGCGTATCATCTAAAATTGTTCAGGTGCGACGCGGTGATATCGACCTGCTCCCCAAGCCAGATTTGAAGATTGAATACGGTGATCAACTGGGCGTGCTGATCGAATCGGTACACCATGGCAAGGTGAGTCGATTTTTCGGAGATTCCATCAAGGCGGAAACGGAATTCAGTTTTGTTTCCCTTGCTCTCGGACTGGTCGCTGGCGCCCTGATCGGACTGATCCCTATCCCCCTCCCGGCCATGAGCAGCGTCAAGCTGGGCTCCGCTGGAGGACCTCTCGTCATGTCCCTGATACTGGGCTACATTGGCCGTTTTGGTCCGTTCAATTGGCGGATGCCCGTGGTTGCCAATATTATTTTACGCAACCTTGGCCTGACCTTGTTTCTCGCTGGCGTCGGCTTGTCATCAGGTGCTCCCTTTGTCCGAAACATCGGTGGCGCCGGTATCAATATGTTGTTCGCCGGCATCGTCGTTCTGCTGACCGTTGTCCTTGTCGTGTTGCTGGTTGGTTATTACGTGTTGCGGATGAATTTTGACGATGTGCTCGGCATCGCCAGCGGCGCCACCGGCAATCCGGCAATTCTCGCCTATGCCAATCAGCTGGCCCCAACTGGCAAAGCTGATATCGGCTATGCGATGATCTTTCCCGGGGTGGGGACTATCTTAAAAATAGTCGTAGTACAGGTGATGCTTGCCATGTCCAGCGGCACTATCCCTCCCCCTTGATTCACGAAATCTTGAGATGTATGTCTGAATTAATAATGAATAATTCTAACCACTTGGATGCTAAAAACAGAGGGATTAGATTCAAATTAAGGAGAGCTCCATGGCAAACAACCTCTATATAGCCTCCATAGAAGCGGAGAGCGGTAAGATAACCTTGGTGCTCGGTGTGATGGAAACCCTCCTTCGCCGCGTCCGGGAGATCGGTTTCTTTCGGCCGGTGATCGTCTCAAGCGAGACACCTGATGACGACATTCAACTCATTCTGAGCATCCACAATCCCAATCTGTCCTATGCCGAGACCTATGGCTGCACCCTTGATGAAGCGCGCGACCTCATCGCCAAGGGACAGTACAATGAACTCCTGAACATCATTGTTAGCAAATATAAACAGCTGGAAAGTAAGTGCGGCTTTGTTTTATGCGAAGGAACCGACTTCACCGGGGTTGCAAGCGCTTTGGAGTTGGACTTCAATGCGGATGTAGCCAGCAACCTCGGAGCTCCGGTGATGCTTGTCGTCAACGGGCAAGGAAAAGCTCCAGCCAGATTGCCTGATGTCGTACGGGTGGCCAAGGACGCCTTTGAAGAGCGGAATTGCAAGGTGTTTGCTACCTGTATCAATCGGATCAATCCCGCAGAGCTGGAAAACTTTGCTTCCGCGTTTAAAGTCAACCAAAGTTGTGAACCGGTTTTTCTCTTGCCTGCCGACCCAAATCTTGAAAAACCTACGGTTGGCGATATTCTCAGAACGCTTGATGCGCGCCTCTTGAATGGCGATACAGAAGGATTGGACCGGGTAGCGTTCGACTATAAGGTGGCAGCAATGCAGCTGCCGCTCTTCCTCGAAAATATTACCGAGGGAACGTTAGTAATCACTCCCGGTGATCGCGTCGACATCCAAATCGGTTGCCTGGCGACCCCCTTCTTTCCAGATTGCCCCTCCGTTTCCGGGCTTGTACTGACCGGCGGCATTGAACCACCGCCTCAAATTCTTGGTTTGCTGGCACGACTGCCCAAGCCATCCCTGCCCGTTTTGAGCGTGACCGACGACACCTTTACTACGGCTGTGAAGATCCATGACGTTCGCCCGATAATAACCCCTGGTAATGAACGTAAAATCGCCTTGGCGTTAGGGATTTTCGAGTCCCATATCGATGTGAAGGCGCTTGAAGAGCAAATTATTCAGACCAAATCCGAAAAGATGACGCCGATCATGTTTCAATACCAATTGATCGAGCGGGCCAAGGCCAAACCGCGTCATATCATTCTGGCCGAAGGAACGGAGGATCGCATTCTGAGAGCTTCTGAAATTCTGCTGCGTCGCAATGTTTGCGCCCTTACCCTTCTGGGAGATGAAGCCGAAATCCAAAGAAGGATTGCCACATTGGGTCTGGATCTCACCAACGCAAAATTTGTTGATCCAATCCATTCTCAGTGGCTTGATGAATTCAGCGAAACCTTTTTCGAGCTTCGTAAAGATAAAGGCGTCAGTGCGGAAATGGCTCGCGACACGATGATTGACCCGAGCTATTTTGCCACAATGATGGTTTTCAAGGGGTATGCCGACGGGATGGTTTCCGGAGCGGTGCATTCCACCGCCAACACGATCCGGCCCAGCCTCCAGATCATCAAAACCAAACCTGGCTGCGCTACGGTTTCCAGCGTTTTCCTGATGTGCCTGGCAGACCGGGTGCTGGTTTACGGTGATTGTGCCGTTAATCCCAACCCGAACGCTGCTCAACTGGCAGATATTGCCATCAGTTCGGCCGAAACAGCCCGTAATTTCGGGATTGAGCCCCTGGTTGCCATGTGTTCTTATTCCAGCGGCACTTCAGGCGCGGGCGAAGATGTGGACAAGGTGCGGCAAGCCACCGAGATGGTACGAAAAGCTCGACCAGACCTGAAAATTGAAGGCCCGATTCAATACGATGCGGCGGTCGATGTCCAAGTCGCCCAAACCAAGATGCCCGACAGCGAAGTTGCTGGACATGCCACCGTTTTTATCTTCCCTGACCTGAACACCGGTAATAATCTCTACAAGGCCGTGCAGCGCTCGGCCGGGGCAGTGGCCATCGGACCGGTTCTGCAGGGACTCAGGAAGCCAGTCAATGATCTGAGTCGGGGCTGTACCCTGACAGACATCGTCAACACGGTTGCCGTGACCGCCATTATGGCGCAATCCGACGTATAGGAAAGGAATACAAGTCCGGATAATTGAGCAAGCCGATAAGGAGTTGCCTCGAACCAGCTTCATTGCATAGATCAGTAATGGGAGCAGCGCCTGCTTGACTGCTGTCGCAGGATACTACCGGATATCCGGCTTGTCTGGCACAAGGGGCTTTACAAGAAGAGTTCTGGAAATCCTGATAAAGAAGGAGGGCTTAACATGTTCAATACTGGCATTGCATGGTTGCGACAGGGGATAAAGGACCTCAGTGAGGATCGGCACCGTCACCAGGCCCTGTTCAAAACGGTTGAGGAGGTTGTCGGTATAGCCGATCCAAACATCCGTCTCGCCCGCAACTACCTCAAAACCCTCGCCCCTTCGGTGGAAACGGCTGTCTCCTACTGCCAACAACTGACCAAATCCATTCCTGGCCCAATCCGCCTGCACCCTGAGACCTATCATGCCAGTAGCTTTGTGAAGGCAATTTTTCCATCGGTTGACGAGTTGAAAAGCACGCTGCGGCAGGCTCGAAACACGGACATTCCCGGCGAAAGTCAGGAGATCTTTGCCTTGTTGACCATGAGCAAAACAGAGAAGACCATATTCGGCCATCAGCAGCAGGGCGAAATGGTAGTTCGCGATGTCGCCATGCGGGCTGTTAATTTTGTCGAACATAAGGTTGTGGCGCCGTCTGCTGAGTTGGAGACAACTTTAAGGCTGCTTGAACAGCGTGCCCTGGAGGTTCTGGCGACTGTGGCCATGGAGAGGATCGCCGCTCTGCGAGCCAAGTTGGCGGAGTTGCGCGAGCACCGGGTACAACTCGCCTCAATGCATCGCATTCTTGGCGGCAAACGTCGGACTATCGAGTTGTTCGGTCAGTCAGGCCAGGGGGATACAGAGAAGATCAACGAGATGAAAAAACTGCTCGAAACTACCGAAGAGGAAATCGAGTTGGCGAGGAAAGAGGTGGAAACTCCGGAGAATACACTCGGTCATCTCAAGCGGATCATGGAAATGCCGCTCGATACTTTTATTGTCCGTGAGCAATCCCTGCAGTTGAACTGGATGAATGTCATCGTCGAGAACGATGGGCAGGGTGAGGTTAATGAGGTCACGCTTGCTGAATTGATCCTGAACCAGGAGTTGCAGCGCTCGGCGGTTCTAGTGCGCTTTGATCGATACGAGGACTGAACTATTTTCAATGTTGAGCTGTTTTACCCCGACAGAAAAAGGGTTTTCCCTATCCTTTCTCATGCTCAATGTGCAGCGAAACCAGCCGTGCGATAAGGATAGCCGGATAGAGCGTGCCGATAACGCCTTCAAGCATGACTAGCGACCTGGCTACAGGGTGCACGGCGGTCACATCACCAAAACCTACCGTGGTGAGGGTGACCAGACTGAAATACATAAAGATGCCAGAGAGGTCTGGGGTCTGTTGTACAAGGGCTGAATGTATGGTCAGTGAACCGGGAACAAGGTAATTGAGCAACTGATAGGCTGCCGCAAAAAAATACCCGATCAATAAATATGCTGCAACCGCACCGCGCACTCGATGTTTCGTTACCGGGCCCTCTTTGTATACATTGTGGAGCACTACAACGATAAAGCATGCGACATAACAGAGCGTAAAAATACTATCTATGATCAGAAGTCGTTGCGAGGGTATTGTTAGCACCAGCCATCGTGCGGCCATAACCGCCACGATGAAAATTGAGGCAATCAGGCGGGTAAGTCGACTTTGTGCTAAGGTCAGTAAGCCTGCAAGCAGGAAGAGCGAACACACTATCCCGTTGAGTATGTATAGAAAGAACCGATCGTTTGCCATTAACGGAGCGATAATGAAAATCTGGAGGAAGAGAAGCACCAGGAAAGCAGTCAGGCTTTTTTCCTTCGTCCAGATGGAGAGTGTTTTACGCATCATGTGGTATCGGTTCCCTGGAAAGGGTATTATTTGGGTCCAACGTTCTTAATTATCATAAATATTTCCACCCCAAGCTCGTCACCAAGAAAGGGAATTTTGTCGATACACCACGTATATTCGCAACTTCATCAGTGCAGAAATTCGTTCCGCAAACGCCTCTGATCAGAACGTCATGCTCTGCCTTGCTGTTTGCCCTCTGCCTGCTGGGCCTCGAAGCGTTCGATTGCTGCGCGCGCATTGAACAGCAGGCGGTCGCGGCCGAGGCGTTCAGCCAGCCCTGCTTTCCTCACGACTTCAAGCACGCCGGGATTAAGCGCTACCAGCCATAGCATCACGCCGCGGTCAGAAAAACGTGCTTCACCCTCCATGAGCATCTGTAGAGCCGAGTATTCAATATCCGGTACCCGGCTCATGTCCAATGCCACCACCCGGGGTTGGTGTTTAGTAATCAACGCGGTGATTTGTTCAGCAATATACTGAGCATTGACAAAGAAAATGCGTCCCTCCGGTCGCACAATCAACAGGCCTTCGAAAATTTCGTCATCCGGGTGTTCCGACGACAACGGTCGTAAAACATCAGCCCCGCGTTTACGGCCGATGACGGAGACGCGGGGACGTGCAACCTGGCTGGACAGGCCAATGAGCGAAATGATAATCGCCACCACGATACCGTTCAGGGTGCCGAATACCAATACCCCGAGGCAGGCGACGACCGCCCAACGAAATTCCATCGCCCGCACCTTGAAGATAGCGAGGAATTCCGCCGGCTGGATCAACCCGACTGAATAAACGATCACGACCGCTGCCAGGGTGGCATGCGGCAGCAGGCCTAGCAAGGGAGCAAGCAGCAACATGGTGGCAGCTGCAACGCCGGCGGTGATCAGGGGTGCTTTCTGTGACTGCCCACCGGCGGCACGCACGACCGCAGTCTGCGACGTGCCGCCGCCAGCCGGCATGGCGCCGAAGAGCGAGCCCCCCAGATTAGCCGCACCGGTGGCCATCAGTTCACGGTTAGCGTTAATCGGCGGCTCTCCAGGGCTGGCAAACGCGCGTCCCGCCGCTATCGATTCCGTGAAGCTCATGAGTGCAATTCCGAGGGCGCCCGGGATCAACTGCTCGACCAACTTCAGATCTGGCAGGGTTAAAGAAGGGAATCCCTGCGGAATCAGGCCAACGGTCGCGACCCCCTGTGCATGCAGGCCGAAAAACCACGAGGCGGCTATGCCGCCGCCCACTGCAACCAGCGGCGCTGGAGAATGCGGCCACAAGTATTCCATGCCGATAAGCACGACGAGTGTTGCCACGGCTACCGCTAGCGTGACCAGTGAAGAATGGGGCACTTGATACGCAACGTTGAGCAGGTCGTGGAAGAATCCTTGTTTGGCTATATGGACCCCTAAGAGTTTTGGCACTTGATCCAGCACGATCACAATGCCGATTCCCGCTTTGAAGCCAGTCAATACAGGGCTTGAAATGAAATTGGCGACAAACCCAAGACGTAAAAGGGCCGCTAGCAACAGCATCACGCCCACCAGAGCGGTCAGGGTAGCACCGGCTGTAACTAACTTTGCCGGATCACCGTCCGGCACCACTTGGCTGAGTTGCACACCGGCAAGGATTGCCAGGGTGGTGGTGGAACTCACGCTGAGCACGCGGGACGTACCGAGCAGAGCGTAGATCACCATCGGCAGAAAGGCGGTGTAGAGGCCGACGGCAACAGGTAGACCGGCAACAGTCGCGTAGGCCATGGCCTTTGGTAAAACGACTGCCGCCGCAGTCAGTCCGGCAATCACATCGGGTCTGATTGTTTTTAGGGTGGGGTTTGTCCCGGCGTCTGCTGACTGTAGCTTCATAAGAGGTGCCTCCTGATCCTGGACATGTTCTGGATATCACTATGGTTTCATAGCAAATAATTTAAAGTGCAAGAATATGCTTGGGCAATAGTGGGTAGCGCGTACGTTATTAATTTGAATATACTTAAGTCCTTCTGGCTTCTAGCGGTTGTTAATTGACCACACAAAGTGCTCATGCTAAAGTTCTATAACTTCAAGTAATCCGTGTTTAATGAATGCAGGCACGCCAGGAGAAGAAATGACGGTTGAAATTTGAGAGGATTTTGAAAGTTAATCCGAAATGTTCAAGTAAAAATGATGAGACATTAATTTCCACAACTTCTAACGTGTTATAAAAAAAGATATATTTATATGTGGCAGAATCTGATCTCATCAGTCGTTTATTTATAATAATAAATTACCAATAGTCTGTCTCCCTATTACTAGGGGTATGCTAACATTTAATTCGCTAAAAAGATTGTTGTCTATCGCAAATGAGTAACCACAATTGAAAAGTCAACAGTCTGTTAACAAAACTATTTTTCATTTAATGATTTCCTCTGAACTTGGCTAATAAAGGAATTCTCCATGAACATACCTTGCACATCTGATCGTGAATTGGAAAAACGTTTATCTGCTTGTATACTGGATGTTTTGATTCAAGCGGGATTGGTGTTGGCAATGGCGATGCTCTGCTATAAGATTTTTTCTCCGTTTCTGGCCATGATGTTATGGGCACTGATTTTGGCGATAACCATGTATCCTGTTCATCAGCAGATTGCCAACAGAATAAGAGGAAAACAGGGGTTGGCTGCGACTCTGCTGGTGCTGGTCAGTATAATGCTGATCGTCGCGCCGACTACGGTGCTGGTCAGTTCGTTGGGTGATTCACTTCAAGACCTGATTAGCAACGTCAAAAACAATACCCTGCAGGTTCCCTCTCCAGCCCCAAGTGTGGCCGGCTGGCCTATCGTCGGTAAGAAGGTTTATGCCTTCTGGGCGCAGGCGCATGCAGATCTGCCGGCGGTGGTACAGAGCCTGCAACCGAAGATCGGCGAGTTGGCGAAACACGCCCTCGGAATCGTTGCCAGCCTAGGGGGCAAAATGCTGCAATTCTTTTTTTCTTTCATTATTGCTGGAATCATCATGGCCTACGGTCAGTCGGGAGCCAAATCGGCCCAAGCGATTTTCGAGCGCATAGTCGGCACTGAGCATGGGAAAAGGTTTACCAGTCTCGCAACCTCTACCGTTCGTACAGTAGCTGCCGGTGTCATCGGAATCGCCTGCATCCAGGCACTCCTCATCGGTCTTGTATTGATTATGGCCGGCATTCCGTGGGCCGGGGTGCTGTCACTGATCGTACTGGTGCTCGGAATCGCCCAGCTTCCGGCGCTCTTGATCACATTGCCAGTAGTCGGTTACATTTGGTATAGTGGAGATTACAGCACTGTTGCTGCTATCAGCTATACCGTTCTGCTGGTCATTTCCGGCGCCGTCGACAACGTGCTCAAACCACTGATGCTGGGTCGCGGGGTTGATGCCCCGATGCCCGTGATATTGCTGGGTGCATTGGGTGGCATGGCAACCACCGGTATCCTCGGCATGTTTGTCGGAGCAACGATGCTGGCTCTCGGCTATCAGATCTTCATGCGGTGGGTGGCTAAAACTCCGGATTCTCAAACTGAGAGAAGCGATATACAGAATGTCGCTTGAGCTAATGCGGGGAGAGAAGACGCAAATCATCAAATGCAAAGGAAGCCTTCTCATGAGACGAGCCTTACTATGTAACGGCGGACCCGGGCTCAACTCCCTATGACATAATATTGATGCAAGTTTGTGCAAGTTGCAAAAAAAAACGGCCACTCAGCATGTATAAGCTAAGTGGCCGTTATTACTTGGTACCCGGAACGAGAATCGAACTCGTACAGCCAGAGGCCGAGGGATTTTAAGTCCCTTTTTAAAACATTCACTGTGAGTCACGGTGAATGCATTGTTATTGATTTTTCGTCTTTTAATCGCTATATTCCTTCACTGATTATCACCCTATTACACGAAAAAGGTTGTACGGAGGTTGTACAGATTGCCAACCTGCAGATCTGTACAATCTGTATCTCGGAGAAAAAAAACATGTCTGAGTGGACCAAGTCGAAATATCCGGGAATCCGCTATCGAGAGAGTAAAACGGAAACTGTCGGCGTTGGCCGTTCAAAACGCCCCAAGCGCTACTACACAATGACTTTCAAATTGAACGGGCTAACCAAAAGTGAAGGGTTCGGATGGGAAGGAGACATTGTCATGGGTAAGCACCTCACAGAGGGCACTGCCTATGATATCTATCGAATGTTGAGCGGAAACCGTCGAGACAAGACCCCGCCCTTCACTTTGGCTGAATACAGGAAGCAAAATGAAAAAGCTACTCTAGACGCACAGTTAGATGCGCAGAAAGAGTCAGCCAGAAATATCACATTCGGCGAGATCTTCACCAAACATTATTTTTCCGAGGTGCAGCATAACCGGAAAAGTTTGCGTAGCATCAAACGAGAAGAAGAGCTCTTCCGGCTATGGATCGATCCTGTCATCGGTGCCCGCCCGATTAGAGAAATCATGCCCTTGCATCTGGAAAAAGTAAAGAAGGACATGTTTGAGGCTGGACGCTCCGCACGTTCCATTCAATACGCCCTTGCCGTTACAAGACAGGTCTTTAATTTTGCGATCAAGAATAGATTTTTTCCTGGCAGGAACCCCGCGGACAAGGCCGGTGGAGTCAACAGGCCCAAGGTGGACAATCGCCGTACCCGCTTTCTTAGCAAGGAAGAGGCAAGGGATCTTCTCCTCGAACTGAAAAGAAGATCTGCTGACGTCCACGATATGGCACTGTTCAGTCTCCATACCGGAGCTCGGGCTGGCGAGATTTTCAACTTGAAATGGGTTGACGTGGATATCCCTCAGATGGTCATTATGTTCAGGGATACCAAAAGCGGTAGGAACAGAGCTGCCTACATCACCGAGGAGGTTAAAGCGATGCTGGCCGAAAGGCGCCCTGAGAATGCCCAGGGTGATGCCCTGGTTTTTCCTGGCAGGGGAGGGGCCAAGATTACCGAGATGTCGGATTCGTTCAATCGTTCGGTTGAGAAGCTGAAAATGAACGACGGGAGACCCGACCGGTTGACGAAGGTCACCTTCCACACCCTCCGGCACACCTTCGCCTCCTGGCTGGCTATTGAAGGCGTCAACCCGTTTCATCTCAAAGAGCTTATGGGGCACAGTGACCTGAAACTGACCGAACGCTACAGTCATCTATCTGATGAGTCTCTTCGGGAAGCTGCCATGAAGGTGAAAAACAGGTAAAAAGAGCACGCCCGGTATCCAAAATGTTTAGCTCATCCTCCCTTCACCTTAGCCCGCACCCCTCCTTCTAATAGTCCTCGTTGCCCTCTGTATGGCCCATGTTTAGCTCATTTGGGCTGAATTTCAGCTATTTTTTGTGTGTAATTTTTATCATTAAACATGATATCAATTAGTTAGCCAACCATGACTTGTCCCTCCCTGGGGGAACCAGCAAAGCCCCTTCTCGCTGCCTGTCCTCACTCTACAGTTTCCGAGCACATGGCGAGGTCGATCTCGCCACATCTCCCCTATCCCTTGACCAACCGTCACTAAACAGGACATTGCCTTTCAGCTCGGGGATCGTCCCGTCCGGTTCTTTCTTTGAGCGATACACAGGGTGATCGCCCACAATCCAAGATACAGGCGCTGTGGCTTCGGCAAGCAAACACAAACAACATTCACGTTGTTTTTTGGTGGCCATGAATCGCAACTCGTTTCTAGGGCTATAGCAGAAAGCACGTTCACCTTGAAACGTGCTCCGGTGGTGACGACTACCGGCGTCTTGCCTTTGGGTGCCGAGGTGGTGCCGGCATGATAATCGTAGCGCGCACCGACGCTTCTTCGCCAAAGAAAATATCGGCGCCCGCCTCTTTGGCCATCCAGTCGATGACAAGGGATTGATTTTGCTGAAATGCCCTGAGCCCAGGGCGTTGAGGGCTCAGGCCAAGTCTATGCAGCAATCGGCCAACAGAGACATCGCTCAAACGGACATCGAACTCGCGCCGAATCAATTCCCGCACCATGCCTCTTGTCCACATTGCAAAGGGAAATTTCTATTGCCGTGGGTCTTTACCGACAACCAAGCGGTATATTTTCTGCAAAGTTGCGCCGGGGAAGTTTAGGGGGGGGGCGCTTGCCTTGCTACTCCGCAGCGCTTCGATACCTCTTTCAACTTGGGGATCCATTCATAAATGCGAGGCCGTGTAAGCCCAATCGCCTTGACTGCAACCTCGGGACTCTCGACTGCTTCAACCCGCTTCACGGCACGTATGCGTATCGCTTCAAGTGCCCTGCGATCTATTTTGTGTTCATCAAATTCTTACGCCTTATGTTCGCTAATTTTTTAAATAATTAACAATTCAGGGTGATCGCATTATCACCTATGACAAAAAAAGCATTTTTGGGATCCACCTATGAAACATTTCCGACACCTATATTATAGATACAATATGGATGGCGCAGGAGTTTATATTTATCAAACCATGCTGACTCCCGATACATCGATTACGGTACTTTGTAATATAAAGAGAGCAATGCATTATTAAATATATCATGTAGTGATATATATGATACATGAATTCATAGGCGCCTTATATATAGAGTATATATGTACTTATATACATTATATAATAATGATACATACACGTACTAACATGGTCTATATATAAGATACATAAGCGCCAAGGCTTGTATAGGATCAATGAAATATGTTTGTTAATCGTGTTTATACATGTCCATACGGACTAAATTGCGTTAATAGCGTAAAACTTCAACATGGGATAATATTATGAGAAAAGTATTTACAGGAAACGAGTACAACGGAAAGCCACTTAGTGAATCAAAGAAAAATGGCAAAGGTTTCTATGACGAGATTCTTCAAGCGACTGAATCATTATTTGTAAACATGATCAATCGACATTCAAGTGTTTTTTTTGTTAGATTCGACCTGACCTACCCTTCAGGTTCATCTTCGAGCTATCCTGATAATAACGACTTGGTATCTACGTTTAGTGAAACATTAATGCTCTACTGTAAAAGACATGGGTACGATCCAAAGTATCTGTGGGTAAGAGAGACTTCCCCCGAGACGGGTCAGACACACTACCATTTCATGCTACTGCTTAATGGAAACCTTATCCAGAATGCTCATCAATTAATCCTTGGTTACGCTATAAATCTTTGGCAGCATTACCTCGGCATTGAAGATGGCAAAGGTCTAGTTCATCTGAGTAGATCAAATGATAACGATTGCTATTATGACGATCAATATGGGGGTGTTAAGATCATGAGGAAAGACCCATTCTTCCAACAGGTTTATGAAAAATGTTACCAAGTGGCAAGTTATCTGGCCAAGCGCTACAGCAAAGAAGGGTTGCCCCCACATGTCAATGGATTTGGGAGTTCAAGGATACACTGATATAATCCCTTTTAGGATACGTCCTCTGGCCTGGCCAACCAAGGGGCTGCTATCCAACGAAAATACCCACGAAAGGGCTCATTCTGCAAAAAAATATATTCAAGAGAAAGTCGACAATCCAGGTGTTTAAACCAGGCATCCGGGTAATGCTTCAGCTACCGTCTGAAACAAGCTAATGGAGGAGTTTAATTCGGCTTATAGCAGTGCTGTAAATTCTGTTTCTAGCTTGATCATTATCGGATTATTCCCAAGTTTTGGAATCTTTACATGTTTCAAAATTCGTCATGAAACTTAATGTCGACGGTCATGGTGCAGATGAAGTTCTGTTGCCGCTGGATTGCACCCGATCATCTGGCTTATGCAAATGGATTTGGGTGCTCAAGGCCACCTCTGGCTCGTCCCACCTAAACAACCCACCTCAGGCTTAGCTAACCAAGACTTTTGCCTTTCCTGCTTCTTTGGGATCTTTGCGAGAGGACTTGTGCCGCACCAGAACTACCTCCTAATGGACCATGTTGTTCGCATATGGCTCCACATCATAACAACGAAATAACAGTAACATACTTTTAACAGTTAACTCATTACCTGTAACTGTTGGCTCATTTTTAGGGAAGCGAAGTCAGTATTCCGCCTGGATTGTTGACTGCCCGTAATGAACACCATGCAAACCTTGATACGTTTGCCAATTCAAGTAACAACAAAATATAAACAAGGAGAAACAAATGGAACACGTTGAAATTTTCACTGATGGTGCATGCCTTGGTAATCCTGGTCGGGGCGGCTGCGGTACAATCTTGGCTTTCGAAATGGATTGTTTCGAACTGTCTTTTGGTTATCGTCATACCACCAATAACCGAATGGAACTTATGGCCTGCATTGTTGCCTTAGAGGCATTGGATCACGAATATGTCGTAACCGTTTATAGTGACTCGAAATATTTAGTTGATAGCGTGTCGAAAGGATGGGCGATGACATGGATGCGGAATAACTGGAAACGGAGCGGTGGATCTCTTGCAGAGAATATAGATTTGTGGATGAGGCTTCTTGCGTTGATCCAAAAGCACCAGGTCAAATTTGTATGGGTAAAGGGCCACAATGGCCATCCGGAGAACGAACGGTGTGATCAACTGGCTACCGCAGCGGCGAATGGCTCAATTCTACTTGAAGATGTGGGGTACACCGGTCGGGATGTAATGTTTTAGGCGGAAAGCGGGAGTCGATGCGGTGAGTTTCTGGCGAAAGCTTCACACCAAGCAGAACTTCCATCTTCCTGCTACAAAGCCTTCGTGAACTTGGCAAAGCTATTAGATGATTTTCTCGTGGTCGCTATTTGGGTACCGAGGACTATGGCGCGAGATTCACGGAGGTTTGGATGTTTTGAAAACCAGTCAAATTACAATAGGTTCAGGCAAACAATCTGTATCTAAAGTGACCGTTAAAGCACTTCCCGTACAATGCATCAGGCACGCTTTAGAAGATGTTAGTAGAGGCGTTTTGTTTCAGCTATAGCGTAGCTATATATCACGTTTTCAGCTTGTGCATTATTGGATTATTCACACATCTTGAAATTTATACATGACTCATTGTTCATCCTAAAAATAGGATATCAACCGTCTTGATCCCTTCGATGACCAGATAACGTTGGCCATGCACTCTATCGAACCCTAAGCAGCGTTCAAACCATTCGTTATTCATAACAATTTCCTTCACCTCTTACTACATCGCCAATCTCAATGCTCTTTTTCTACCTCGCTGGGTAGGTGCAACTATTGCGGTGGGGCGTTGAGTTTGTCGAGAAAATTTTTTATTTTAGCATGAACTTCAACGAGAGACATAAATTAAAGTAGGATCCAGTTGGTATGTCCAAGGAGCAGGAGAATTATTCCAGCCATTTTTAAAGCGCTTGCCCTTATAATAGCTATCATTATCCGTAACCATATCCCCCTCGAACCCTTCTGTTACATTATATACATTGGAGAATCCGGCCTTTGCCATATGGTTAACAGCAGCTGCGCTGCGGACACCTGACCGGCACATGACCATGATCATGTCATCAAGGCCTACTTTTTGTTTCACAAGGGCCTCGAATTCGGGGTTGGTCTTAAGATCAAACTCGTCATCCTCCGCATTCCATCTTCCAGTCCAAAGCATGGAAGGGATGTTAATGGCCATCGGAGCATGACCGATAAAAGTATATTCCTCGGGTGTCCGGACGTCGACTATTTTGACTTTTGTTGGGCTGGTTTTCCACATCTCATAGGCTTCGAAGAGGTTACATATTTACCCAAGACGGTATGTTTTTTTCATCCTTGGGTGTGCAGACGTCTCCGCCCAAGTTATGGAGCAGAAACTTACAACTATAAGTGCCGCAAGCGCCATTTTTAGCCATTTTTGAATCATTATTATCTTCTCCTAATTTTAAGGTTATCCAAGTCACCTGACCCGGTTTGTGTTAATTCTAACAAAAAGGCAAAGGCCCACCTTTTTTCCGAGCAAATACTCGGAGGCGGACACTTTTGAAGAGGAAAACTCATCCTCTCTTCTTTCAAGCGTAGATATAGAGGGACTGCCTGTCAATATCCTCAAGTTTTGCCTTCTGATTTCCGTCGATATAAACCCCATGGCGATATGAGAAAGCCTGTGTTCGGAATAGTTATTCAGTCTTATATTAACAATATGAGGAAATATTGCCTGGGATCATAGGTGAAAATTGAATAGTTACGATGTGAATTCCCTGATTGATATGAATGCTACTTTATATAAATTGAATCTGCGTCCTAAGTGGCAGATTTTATTATTTGGATTCATCCTGATATTAATGTTGGGATTTGTTGACTATCTGACCCGTGACTTTTCATTGACCATATTTTACATTTTACCGGTCTTCATTGGA
>Ga0364909_10181_pt1 | contig 22544 bp, 21 predicted proteins | sample SorcelJu500001C3_3_FD_206966 | JGI IMG/M metagenome (GOLD analysis project Ga0364909, IMG submission 206966) | Enriched cells from Trout Bog Lake Hypolimnion, Wisconsin, USA - BchlTB.June25.5000.01.C3 | ecosystem: Environmental > Aquatic > Freshwater > Lake > Hypolimnion/Profundal zone | place... | reverse complement strand
TGAGCAAATCTAACAACCACTCTCGGTCTTGTTCGGTAGCAGCAAAAAATACGACGCACCCAAATCGGAAAATCACAGCTGCGCCAGATGAAGGCAGACGGACCGTTAAGGGCGCCAATGAAATCACGGGAAGCGACTTCAATTGTTTAGTTTCAATATGATTGGCAATATTGAGCACCAAAGCAATTAGATGGTTAGTTACCTCAAGCGTGTGATTGGGGGATTTAGAGCCAGTTGAATAAAGCGGTAAATTCAAGCTCAGTAGTTGTGGCATAGCACTTCTCTATCGATTAAAAACTGTATAACAATTAAGGATATCACCAGTGAATGATCTCACAATTGAGAAAGCTAAGCTCTTGAACTGTGTTCGGCTCTAACCTTATTAAATCCCTACAGGATAGGTTTCAGGCGCCTCACCATCAACCCAGTGGCTGGTAGTTTCAAGGGGCCTTAAGGCGTTAGTCTCATCTATATGAATAATTGCATCAAATTGAGAGGCTAAATTAGCAAAAAAGTAGTGACTTTGACGCTCTGTTTGTGGAGCGTAAATTACTCCAATTGCCCGCTCTAGATGCTGCTCTTTAGAAAGCGCTTCCCGCAAACGATAGTCTTCTTTAATGGGCAAGTAAAACTTATTTAATGAAGTTTGATGAAAGTAATCTTCGTAACTAGCGTGCAATGCAGGTCTGATCTTTTTGCGTTGTGCTGGAGCGCCCCAATCAGATGCTGCCGTTACATACCCATGGTGGGTAGTGAAACCTACAAGCCTGACATCATGGCCATAACGTTGACGCATCAGCTGGCCAACATTTAACTCTCCACCCTCACCCATTTCTGTTGCACGAGCATCACCAAGATGAGAATTGTGAGCCCAGACTACAATTTTGGCAGGGCTATTATGCTTTTGGGTTAAATGTTGATCTAAGTTTTCCAGCATCTCAGTCATATGGCGATCGCGCATATTCCATGAGGAGACTTGGTTATTGAACATGTTTCGATAGTATTGCTCAGCATTTTTTACCAATCGAGCATTTTGTTGGGCATAAAAGAAGGCATCCGTTGATTCTGACCCCTCATGCTCTAGATCCTTTTGAGCGAGCCCGTGAAGTTCTAGCAGTTGCTCAACGACAGCATTTTGACAGGACTCTGCCAGTCCTCCACTAAGTGCATATCCATAGAGTTGGCTATTGCGCTCAAAATGATCAAAGCATGAGTAGCGTGCGCGCGCTTGCTCGGCTGCTACTGGATCGACCTTATCTAGATATTTAAGCACTTCATCGATTGAGGTAAAAAGACTATACAAATCCAGACCGAAAAAACCGACTTTTGGTGTTGATAAACCTTGCGAATCATTGTGCTTGCGAAGCCAGTTAATAAAATGCACTACCTCAGTATTTCGCCACATCCATGTTGGAAAACGCTCAAAACCCAATAAAGCCTCTGCAGCATTGTTATCGTCGCTTTTATTGCAAACATAGCGATGAACACGGTAAGCATCGGGCCAATCCCCTTCTATGGCAACAGCAGTAAAACCCTTTTCCAATATGAGACGCTGAGTGATTACTGCGCGCTCATGATAGAACTCTTGAGTACCATGAGATGCCTCACCAAGTAAAACAAAGCGTGATTCTCCAATTAATTCCAATAGCGAATCATAGTCATTTTTTCCGCCAGTAAGCACCTGAGCCGAAGAATCGATTACGCTAATATCGACCATGATTTACTCCTTTGATGAACTAAAAAATACTAGGTAGCAACCTAGAAGCCACCATCTTCCTGCAGTCTATTTTGCGCCCATCGACGGGCAAAGTCACGTCATCAGCAGTATGGATATTACTTTTTTCCTGACGGGTAGTGTCGAGGTATGCAGCAATGACATCTAAAGGGACGATGTTGGTTTTTTGCCATCTTGGGTAGATACAAAAAACTACGGAACTAACTTCATCAAGGTTAAGGCTTTGTGAAGTTTTTACTTTGGCTTGGTGATATCCCAGCTAAATAAAACCAGATAGAGATATTTGTCTTGCAGCGAATAATACTTAGAGAAATCAAAAAAAATATGAGTTAAAGCTATTTATTCGAACAACTTCACAATGTTTTCATGAGCCCAAGGCACCAGATCTTGATTTTCTGCTTTTTGTAGCTCAGTCATTAAATCATCGTTTAATGCCACTGCGCCATCATCGCCTATGGAAAATGGGAGTTTTTGGTCGGGATATAACTTGTCATTGCCATAAAGTCCATAGACTATATCGAGCAACCTAATCGTTTTGTCTGAGTATCCGTCAGTCATAAAGAAAAGCCAATTTGATTTATAAATTTTATAAAGTAAAAGTAGTATATTTTAAAAATGGATTGACGGGGGAAATACAAATTAATATAAACAAGAAGCTTTTGGCTTATATAAAGTATGTGCGGCAAGAGGAAGCCATAAATACGTTTTATGGGCTCGATCCCATTCAAATTCAGGTTTTGAATGCCGTGGTCTTTGCTTTAAGCGATAAAAGAGATGGTAAGGTCGGTGACCTGCTGCTTCTGGCGCACATCGCCTCCCCAGCAACGATCCATGCTGCACTTAAGAAATTGATTGGGAATGGTTTAATTAGCTTTAGGCGTGCTACTGACAGTAGAGCTAAATATGTTGAGCTTACTGAATTAGGCTTAAAACGCTTTAACGATTTGGCTAAGGCAATGTCCAAATAACTAGACTACAAAGCCTAGTATCCTGCCAATGATGCTAGTGATGCCCATCACAAGCGCTCCCCAGATTACTACCCTCCCTGCCCCTCTGATCAGCGAAGCCCCACCCGCTCGAGCTGCGAGGGCACCAAGTGATCCAAGGAAGATAAGAGAAACGACAATAATGACTGATACTCGGGTATCTAGAGGTGAAACAATACAGGCCAGAACCGGAACAACTCCACCAAGAGTAAAGCTAATGGCAGAAATAATCGCTGCCTGAAACGGTCTGGCAGTTAAGGCATCCGTAATCCCAATTTCATCCCGAGCATGTGCTCCAAGAGCATCATGTGCCATGAGCTGATGAGATACTTGAGTGGCAAGATCCCGGTCAAGACCTCTACGTATATAAATATCACGTAGTTCTGCTTGTTCATCGTCGTACTGGTTTGCAAGTGTGAGTTTCTCAATTTCTAAATCCGCTCGCTCTGTATCTGCTTGTGAGCTAACGGATACATATTCACCTGCACCCATGGAAAGTGCGCCAGCAAACAGCCCAGCAAAACCCGCAACCAACACTCCTGAAGAGTCCATATTTGCCGAGGCAACTCCAAGCATTAGGCTAGACACGGATAGAACTCCATCGTTTGCCCCAAGTACCGCTGCTCTTAGCCAGCCCGATCGGTGCGTTCTATGAATATGAGCTTGCATGATTTATTTAAGTGATATTGAAAGGTAATCTTACAGTTTTTTAGGGCGCTAATCTGGGTCAATCAAATCGCCACGTAAGGCCCATATAGGATCGGGTTAAGTTAGGTCCATTGCCGGCCAAAACATAAGCAAAATTTTGCGCGCTACGTTGCATGGATAGACCTAAGTCTAAATCATCACCCAAGGCCACAATGGCAGCTAGCATTCCATAGAGCACAGAATATTGTTGCGTACTAGGCGGGTTTGTTTGCGCACCCACATCCAACGCCAAACTTAAATAATCAGTCACCTTTAATACAGGCGCTGCAGAAAGGGTGTAGATGTTGGTTCTAAGGGGTGATGAGCTACCTCCGCTTAAATAATTGGGATTGTATGGAGAGTACATATACATCGCATTCATATGCAATTGGACGGTATCACCCCAATAGTGGGAGGCAATGAAATTGATTCCGTAATTCGTAGCGGCTTGCCCAAATCCTATAACTTGCTGTTGATTGCTAACGGGAAGTTGAATGATGGGCTTTACTGCTAAATTTAGTCCCACACCATCCTCTCCAAAATAACGCCACTTTACGCCAATCACATTGTTAGATATTGGCGAATAGTTACCGCGCGGCGTTGAATAGTAGGTTGTTCCAACGGATGCTTCAACATCATCGAAGATACCTCTTGTATAAATAAAAGGAAAGAATGAAGATGACCCACGGCCAATGAAATCCTCGCCTGGAACCACATCATTCTGACCGGGTCCGCTGGGTTGTTTATTGTTATGAATGATGTCGAAATATAGCTCCAACTGGTTGCCATTCTTTTTTACAGTACCGGCATCATCTGTATTCAGAGGTTCATAGGCGTTCCCGTCAATGGCTGCAAAAGACAATAAGCAAATACAGAACCAATAGATAGCTTTATTCACGTAAAAAACTGGGCGAATTAAATATAGGCGATTAAGCAAGGAACATCACTACTGCAGCCAACGCCATTAAAGCCGTTGCAAACCAACCTAAACCTAAGGTGAATTTAGAGGCTATAAAAGAACCCATTATTGAGGATCTCGAGGCCAAAATTAATATTGCAACCATTAGCGGTACCGCTACCAAGCCATTGATGACAGCACTCCAAAATAATGCTTTCATGGGGTTAATGGGAGAGTACTGAATGATTAAGGCGCCCAAGACACTTAGCGCGATGATGAAATAGAATTTCTTAGCCTGTGTCACTGTATCTTCTAAACTAGACTCCCACCCAAATACCTCGGATAAGGCATATGCCGCAGATCCTGCAAGTACAGGAACGGCAATGAGGCCAACAGCCAAAATACCCATGGCGAATAAAAGGTAGGCAAATTCTCCAGCTAATGGCCTTAAAGCCTGTGCCGCCTGTGCTGCTGTAGTGATATCAGTGATTCCCGCGACGTGTAGAGTAACTGCTGTTGCCAAAATAATGAAGTACGCTGCGACATTTGAATAAAGCATTCCACTCCAAGTGTCCCATTGAATTCTCCGAATTTCTGATTTTCCAAGGGCATCGTTTTCATATAAGAGAGCTTTATGACCTCTTATATTCATATCCTCAACTTCTTGGGACGCTTGCCAAAAAATAAATATGGGCTGATAGTCGTGCCAAAAACACCCACGACAACTGCAGCACTATCCGAACTTAATGTCAGCGTTGGAAAGAAGGTGCTCCAAACAACATCACCCCACGGAACATGGACAGTAAAAAGCACGGCCGCATAAGCCAGTAAAGACAAGGTAAGCCATTTGAGAAAAAATACATACCGATGGTATGGCACGAATATCTGCAAGGCTAAAGTAATCACAACAAACACTACCGTCATGATGTGCCAGTCGATGCCAATAACCAACTGCGAAACTTCGCCCATGGCAGCAATATCTGCCGCAATGTTCAGGATGTTTGCAATGAGTAACAATAAAACCAGGAAGAAAACAATGATTGGAGAAAAGCTAGCTTTGATATTTGCAGCCAAACCCCGTCCAGTAACCCTGCCTATTTGCGCGCATAAAACCTGAATGGCTGCCATCAATGGATAGCTTATAGGCATCGTCCAGAGCATATTGAGTCCAAATTGAGCTCCAGCTTGTGAGTAAGTAACGATACCGCTTGGGTCATCATCGGCCACGCCTGTTACCAAGCCAGGCCCTACCCTAGCTAAAGGGTGTTGCTTAATGCGACTCCAAATTGAACGAAAGCTCATCTATTAATCAAATCTCTTAGGCTTATCGGGTCAGTGTATGCGATTTTCGATACCCTCTTGCCTTTCATTTTACTAGTCGTTTCATGCTTATTTAATGTAAATTTATTACCCAATAGAAAGAGTGCCTAATTAGTATTACAGTAGTAACCATGGACTCCATCACCAAATCTCAACTTGCTCCTAACGGACTACTAAAGGTAGCCATCTTTACTGGTAACTATCTTCTTGTTACTGGGTCAGATGCCATTGGGACCCCTCAAGGCGTTTCACCGGACTTAGCCCATGCATTAGCTAGCTCTCTTGGAGTTCCGGCATCGCTAAGCTCTTATGCTAATCAAGTTGAGGCAATAGATTCAGTTGTTGCTGGAGTAAATGACATTGTCTTAGTTGGCTCTGATCCGGTAAGGGCTCAAAAAATTGATTTTTCTCCAGCTTATGTTGAAATTGAAGCTACCTATCTTGTTCCGGCAGATTCTAGCTTTCAAGATATTGCTGAGGTAGATTCAAGTGGCGTACGAATCTCAGTGTGGGGAGTAAGTGCTTATGGTTTGGCTTTAGAGCGAATCATTAAAAACGCGCACATTGTTAAGGCCAAAGATGAAGCTGAAGCATTTAATACATTTGTAGAGGCCCATCTTGAGGCTCTTGCGGGTCTGCGTTCCGGTCTTCTAAAAGAGCAGTTAAGCATTCCAGGATCACGGGTATTGGATGGAAAGTTTGCAGAAATTCAACAGGCTATAGGTATTGCAAAAGGCAAGCCAGAAGCCTTGCTCTATCTTCATAACTTTATTGAATTATCTAAAGCCTCTGGGTTTATTTCCGATCTCATAGCTAAGCATCAGGTAGTAGGACTGTCTATAGCCCCACCTGTTGACCAGTAAGCTTGATAGGTAGGTTAGTTTTAAAAAAACAAAAAACCCCAACGAAGAGGCTTTTTGTTGTCCAGAATAGTGGATCCCTATCGCTGACTCTTGGTTGGAAAATACCACTGACCATTACGGATCGGCAAAAAACTACCATCATCTACGCCAACCTCTTGGGCAATACGTTCATTCATAACTTGATTCATGGCCATGATTAATGGAGCATATTTTTGAGGATTCATCGCCAAATTATTCATTTCTTCTGGATCATTTTGTAAATCAAAAAGCTCCAAATCATTCATAGCAATTAACTCTTCAAATGAAGATGGTGTATTGAAATGCAGTGGAGAAAAATAACGCGAGAAGCGATAGCGACCATCCCAGACACTTCGAATAGCAATACGGTTATTAAAGTTAGGCTCATTCACTTTTAAAATATCAATCGCTTTTTGCGTGGTGACATGTCCAGCCATAAGCCATGGATAGGTTTTTTCAGCCCAACGCTCGCTAGCAAAAGTCAGCATATTAAAATTATATAAAGCTGCTGGTCTTGCCGAGTCTAGCTTTGCATTTCCAGGATCCCTAAATAGCGGTGTGAGGTCTCGCCCTTTAAGGCCTTCGGATACCTTTTTAAGACTAACCTGATCTTTGCCCGTCATCGCGAGGATCGTAGTTGCTAAATCAATTTGCGAGGTAACGGCTTGGCACTCTTTTCCGCCTGGGTAGGCGGGATGAATAATCATCAGTGGGACATGGTTCTGTTCTTTGTATGCAGTGCTACCTTTGCCACGCATCTGATGTGATCCACCCAATTCGCCATGGTCAGCCGTAAAGATCACGATGGTATTGTCTTCCATGCCGCTATCTTTAAGCCCCTGCATCACTGCGGCCACGTTCTCATCACTATCGCGCATACAGTTGAAGTAATAGTCCAACAGCATTCTCCAACGACGATCTTCATTAGGCCACTCACCCATTAAGATGTCCCAAATCTCTTGGTATAGCTTATGCGCCTTAGGTCTACCAGGCGCATCTAAGGCTTGTTTACGGCTCTCAGGTAGCGGGTAGTTATCCCATGTCGCTTTATACAGATCCGTTGTTGGAACTGGCAAGATAGTCATAGCATGCTTGGCACCTTGAACAGGTTTTCCAGGCAAATCAGAATTGAGATAAGTTACATCATGTGGATTAACAATATTGACAGCTAAGTACCAAGGTTGTTTTTTAGCTCTAAGAACTTGACCTTCATTTCTGAGCCAACCGATGGCGGACGAAACAGTAAGCTTATCAAAGGTATAGCCACCCTGCTGCTCATCCACAATATCACCGACACCTAAGAAGTCATCAAAGCCATAGGATTTAATAATCTTGCGATATTTAGCCATGGGTGCGTCATAAGCCTTCTTGACCTCATCCATGTTGTAAGACAAATGCCACTTGCCTTGATAGGCAGCGTGATAGCCTAAATCCGAAAGGCGATGCCCAATAGTTTTAATGTTGATCGATAAATCTGGTTGCCATAAGAAATTCAGATTATCAAAAATACCGGAATGCTGAATATGCAGCCCTGTATAGATGACCGAACGAGCAGATGAGCACTGAACAGAGGCGGCCTGATGATTTGTAAAGGTAATTGCTTTCTTCTTAATGGCTTCACGCGCTGGTACTGGCATTGGCCAACTTGGAAAAAAATGTTCTTGATCCACTAAAACAAAGAGTATGTTGTAACCAGATGGAGGTGCATCGGGTGCTACAGGAGTCTTACTGTTAGAAGTCGATTGCGCTTGAGCATTCACCATGCCAGCTGGCAATAGTGTTGCACCTACAGCAGCAGCGCCAGAAGAGAGTAGATTACGGCGGGATGGGTTTACTGGCGCATTACTAGAATTTGTTGTCATGATGATTGGCGGTGAATTAATCGGGTTAATCCCGATCTAAGCCAAAGCACTCAAGGGCTTTTAAGCGTGTGAGTCAGATAAGTTAGAGTCACTATACCTACTAATAAGGGATTACGCTATGCCCTTTTCAGGGAAATACGATTTACTTCTTTATTTGACTAAACCCTAAGGACGAACGCCTGGGGATTCCAAGGGCATGCCTCTGGACCTCCACATTAAAAAGAGTTCTAGCTGAGCCATTTCTGGTGAACCATATTCAAACTGTTTCGCACGGACTCCACTCATGCAATTACGAAGACGACGTTGTAATGAGCCTAATGTTTGCCATTCGAGGCGATAGATGGGGTAAGCGGTTGGATGACCTTGGGGTATAAGACTACCCCCCAACTTCAAGCCCGCACGATCCTCATGGCATTGTGCGCAGGATAAATTGAGCTGCCCCATTCTTTCATAGAACCACTGGCGCCCTTGCTTAAGATCCGCTTTATTTTCAGAGGTTTCATGCACTGTAATAGGCAAACCCTTGGACTGACCAGCGATAAAAGCAGTAAGAGCCAATAAATCTTTGCTCTCATAAGCAAGTGCGGGTGCATTTTGCCTTCCTACTCTACATTGATTGATTTGCCCTTCAAGAGTTTGTAGTTTTCCATTCATTATTTTAGGGAATTGCGTGGCGACACCGCGCATTGTTTTTCCGGACTCACCATGACAAGATGCGCAGGCAACGTTATTCTGACCGGACTTGAAATTCCAAAGACTTTGACCATCCATTACCCAGAACATGGCTGGGTTTAAATTTGGGTCATCTTGCATTGCTTTATTTTCTAGAGTCATGAATTCATAACTAGACTGCCTCTCTTTAGAGGGGGAATCACTGGAAGCAAAAGCGCCGCATGAAACAATAGATAAAGCAAAGGCGATCAAAAGCCAAATTTTCATGAAACAGTAATGCTGCTCTGATCGATCGCCTCATATCCATTATCGCCAGCCCATTTAAATTCTAAGGTTCCCGTTTCTGTGGCAATAGTGGTAAATACAATTAAAGGGTTGGCGCCCATTCCTGGATATAGATCTGCTTTAAATACCTCTACGCCGTTATAGGAGCAAGAAAAAAGGTGAATAATGTCGCGTGGGATTACCTTGCCGTCATCACCGTAACGAAAGCCGGTTTCCATATCGTGCTGAGCTATAGCGCGAATCTCAATAATCTGCCCTTTTTTTTCTGTACTAGGCATCGTAATTTTGGTGTGGGAGGTTTTACTCATGGCATCTCCGTGCATGCAGATAATGTCACCATAGTATCCGCATGATCTCTCCAAAAACTGCCATCACTCATTTGCGCAATTGCCCAAACTCGCTGGCTATCAGCTAGTCGCACACGTGTCGAGATAGTCGCTGTTCCAGAACGCGCACTTAAATAGGCGCTAAAGATATTGGGTAGAGGATTGCCCTCGGCAATTACATAAATAGCGGCAACATAATCTGTAGCAGTCATTGGGCTTTGAACGCTTACCTTTAATGCTACTAAATTACCATTCTCAATCAATGGAGGAATAGTTAACTTAACCTTGCCATCATTGATGGGATTGCTCCCTACAATTTTTTCAATAGCCTGCATAGCTTCTGGTTTTTTAGCAAAAGCCAAAAACGGATGACACCAGGCATACACACCCAGGAGCCCAGAGGCTGTGAGCCAATTACGTCGTTGAGTGCTGATACTTTTCGGATTTTGTATTCGTATATTCATTGCTTATTTAAGCTAAGTAAAAATGAAATGACATCTTCAATTTCTTGAGCATTCAAAATCGTTTTACCGGAAAATTTTGGAGCAACCCGATTTAAATTATCGGTACGGTAATAGGAAGGCATGATGGTATCTTTATTGAAATGACTAGCATCAACAATATGTGCCCTTAATTGAGCCTCTGATAGTCTCGCAGAACTCAAGCCTAAATCTGGCGCAAGATTACCCTGAAAAGCTTCTTCAGGAAATGGCCCGCTATGGCACAAAATGCATAAACCCGTTTGACGCCCTAAAACTATTGCTCTACCGCGAACCGGATCCCCGGGATTTCCAGAGAGTGATTGGCTTATCACATCACTCTCAACGATTTGCGTAAAACCAGTGAGGGGAAATTGGAGTATGGCTAGCAATAACAATATTGCTGACGCATACCCCGCTTTCTTCAATGCCATTTAAACCAATTTGATGCCACTGTTTTTTAATGGCGCCGTTCTATAGCGCTTACCAGTAGCGCGATAAATAGCATTTAAAACCGCTGGCGCTGCAACGCAAATGGTAGGCTCACCAACCCCGCCCCATTCATTGCCACCACCTTGTATCAGAATAGCTTCAACTTTAGGCATTTGAGAAATGCGAATGGAATTAAAGTTATCAAAGTTTCTTTGAACAACTGCACCATTCTCGATGGTGATTTCTTCTTCAAATAGAGCAGATAAACCATATACAAAGGATCCAGCAACTTGACGTTTAACTTGAGCTGGATTGACAACATAACCAGGATCCGTTGCTGCAACCATGCGATGAATCTTTACTTCATTGCCATTGGTAACAGAGATCTCACATGCAGCGCTCACATAGCTTCCAAAGGCTTTCATTTGCGCAATGCCACGATAGACGCCAGCTGGAGCAGGCTTATCCCAGCCAATACCTTCAGCAGCAGCATTGAGTACTGTTAAGGCACGGGGATTGCTAATATATTTGCGACGGAATTCCACTGGATCAGCACCAGCAGCATCAGCCAATTCATCCATAAACGATTCTAGGAAAACTGCATTTTGATTGGCATTCACTCCACGCCAAAAGCCTGGCGGAACTGAAGTATTACGCATGGAGTGATCAACCATTAAATTGGGGAAACTGTAATTCAAACTTGCCTCTCCCGAGGTGTCCAGACCCTGAAATACCAGCGGATCTTTTCCTTTATTGGCAGCAACTACAGCAGGACGTACCGAAGTTAAGATCGATTGCCCTGATAAGCGCATATTCAAGCCGGTTAAATTTTGTTTGTCATCAAAAGTCCCAGTGAGCTTGCACATCATGACTGGGTGATAACGACCTTGTGTCATATCTTCTTCACGCGTCCAAATCAATTTAATCGGAGTGCCCGGCATTTGCTTTGCGATATTAACTACTTGTGTGGTGTAGTCCTGAAAGGCACCACGACGTCCAAAGCCACCACCTAAGTTCACTTTATAGACGTTACATTTTTCAGCAGGCAACCCAGAAGCTGCAATAACTGCGGCTAAAGACGCTTCGCCATCTTGCGTTGGAACCCAGGCTTCACAGAGCTCGGGAGTCCATTTTGCTGAGGCATTCATGGGCTCCAAGGTAGCATGATTTAGAAAAGGATAAAAGAAGGTAGATTCAACTGTTTTTGAAGACTTGGCAATTGCCTCTTTCATATCTCCATTGGAGTTTCCTACAAACGCATCATCTGCCGTTAAGCCATCTTGCAAGTATTTGAGGATAGTAGCGCTCGAAACATTAGCATTAGGACCGTTATCCCAAACAATATCGACTTGTTCTAATGCAGTTTTAGCATTCCAAAAAGTATCGGCAACAACTGCCACAGCAGAATCGCCAACTGGAACAACCTTTTTAACGCCTTTCATGGCTAAGGCTTTGGTGGCGTCAAAGCTTTTAACTTTTCCACCAAAAACTGGGCACTCTTTAATGTTAGCCACTAACATGCCTGGTAACTTCAGATCAATTGCATAAATCTGACGACCGGTAACCTTATCAGGTACTCCATCAATGCGGTTTACTGGTTTGCCGATTAACTTCCATTCTTTTGGATCTTTTAGTGGAATTTCGGTTGGCAAGGGTAATTGCGATGCTGCAACAGACACCTTACCGAAAGTAGTTGTCTGACCTGTAGGGGTATGCGTGATAACACTATTTAAGGCAATACATTCACTTGGAGATACATTCCAGTTATTAGCAGCAGCTTGAATTAACATCATCCGTGCTGCAGCGCCGCCCTTACGAACATATTGTTCTGATGTCCGAATTCCACGGCTACCACCAGTTGAAAAGCTGCCCCAAGCCTGCTTACGAATTAAGCTTTCAGCTGGAGATGGGTATTCATAGCTTACCTTCTTCCAGTCGCATTGAAGCTCCTCTGCAACCATCTGTGCTAAACCCGTAATAGTGCCTTGACCCATTTCGGAGCGAACGATACGAACGACCACATCATCATTGGGTTTAACTACTACCCATACGCCAATTTCTGGGACTGATAGCGGAGTCATTGAGGTAGTGCCTGTACCCATGGCAGCATTTGCCTCGGAAATACCAAGGGAAAAATCAAAGCCAATTGCCAGGCCGGCACTAACTGCAGAAGCACCAACGATGAAATGTCTGCGTGAAGTATTTGTAATTGTTGTTGTCATATTTAACCCCTTATGCCTTACTAACTGCATGAATGGCTTCACGTACTTGCTGGAAGGTTCCACAACGACAAATATTGCTAACAGCCTCATCAATTTGAATGTCAGTTGGCTTTGGGTTGTTGCGTAACAAGGCTGTGGTTGCCATCACCATGCCAGACTGGCAATAGCCACATTGTGGAACTTGATGATCCACCCAAGCTTGCTGAATTTTGGAAAGTTGCCCATTTTTTTCTAGACTTTCAATAGTCTCGATCTTGTTTCCGGCAATAGAGCCAACGGGAAGTACGCAACTACGCATTGCTTGACCATCAAAAAGTACTGTGCAAGCCCCGCAAGCACCAATACCGCAACCATATTTAGTACCGGTAAGCCCTATTTGCTCACGAATAACCCAAAGTAATGGAGTATTTGGATCCGCATCCACCTTATATTTTTTTCCATTGACGTTTAGATCAATCATGAATTTTTCTCCAGATATTAAGTTCTTAGTGTTATTAAATACGACGCTTTAATAGCCGTAATTTATTCAGGATCTTATCTTAACGAATAAATGAATAAATATGTTTGTTGCGTTGCAATAATTATTGCCGTCAAGATGCTTATGGTCATGACTGTTTAAAGAGTAAGACTAAGCTTTGAACAGCAAAATCAAGTCAAAATGGGGCTGCAGTTTCATGGGTTGCAATCGTTTCGTAAGAAAAACTTTTTAACCCAGCCAAGCAATCACATTAATATTTTAAAAAGTGACACGCTTAAAAGAAAAGACCACTCCAAAGAGTGGTCAAAATTGGCTAAACACAACCAATCGTCAGGAGACTTCTTAACCAACATTCATACAACCAGTAAAAATGAATTGGTGTGTAAACATTATATCTATAAATTAAATAATTAAATCAAACAGTAGTATGTTTTAAGAGCTTTATTTCTCAAAAAAATACTCGCCGAAACGAGTATTTTTTGAAGCGTCAACATTAATTCAATTACTTACCAAACCTGTTGCTTTCCATCAATCCATGTTTGCTTAACTTTAATATTGCGAATTTGATCAGGTGAAGTTTGACGTGGGTTCTTTTCCAAGACAACCAAATCAGCCTGCTTACCCACTTCAAGACTACCCAACTTATCATCCGCCTGTAGGTCATAAGCAGCATCAATAGTTACAGCACGAATCGCATCATCAACTGTCACGCGCTCATTAGGACCAAGCACCTTAGCTGGGGGAAGTTGCCAATAACGAGTCACCGCCTCAGAGATGTAATTTAATGGCCCATAGTTCGAGACAGGAGAGTCACTATGCAAAGTAAAACGTGCGCCTAATTTCTTAAAGGAACCGGCCGGATCAATACGATCTGCACGCTCAGGTCCTACAAGGTGATTATGGAATGCCGCACCCCAATAATCTACGTGACCAATAGTAAACCCTGGAATTACACCAAGCTTTACCGCCTTTTTAACTTGTTCAGGCGTATTGATGGTGAAATGCTCAATTCTTAAGCGACGCTCTTCTGGATGGGGATTGCCCGCAAGTAACTTAGAGTAGTTATCAAGGGTTTGCTGGATAGCACGATCACCATTTGAGTGAATCGCAATTTGCCAGCCTTGATCAAAGTAGGACTTCATCGATTTATAGATGTCAGCATCCTTCCAATCCAAGTTTCCGCGAAATTTCGTACCTTCTGGATAGGTATAAGGCTGGTTTAAAGCAGCAGTCAATCCCTGTGTAGAGCCATCAGAGATATATTTAATTCCAATAAAACGTAAACGATCATCACCATTCTCCGGATTAATCGGATTATCTTTAGGAATCGTAGTTGCATAAAGGTAGCCGCGAATACGAATCGGTGCAGCCTCATTTGCAGTAATTGCCTTATAAACAGCAATTTCTTTGTCAAAGCCCAGTTGAGCACCGACACTCATGTCTGAGGCAGTGGTAATACCGGTTGAGGCCATGCCCTTGAGAGTTTTTTGCAAAGCCACCATCAATTGTTCGTCCGTAGGCGGTGGCATCTTGGCCATCAAGGGTAAGAAAGTTGGTGGCTCAATCAGCTTGCCCGTTAATTTACCTTGACCATCCCTAACAAAAATTCCACCGTTACCAGGATTAGGAGTTTTATCGTTTATGCCGGCAACTTCAAATGCCTTGTGATTTACATACGCAATGTGAGCAGACTGATTCATCACAAAAATAGGAACTTCAGTGGAAATCTTATCTAAATCGTCGGCGGTTAATTCGGCCATAAAAGGAGATGTGCGCGAAGGATCAACCCCGAATCCAGCCAACCAACCACCAGCGGGAATATTTTTGAGTTCAGTTTTTAACTTTTGACTCAATGTTTCAATGGTGTCATAGGGCAAAGTAAAGTTACTGAGATTCACCCATAAACCTTCGGTCAAAGTAGTTCCTAAAATATGCACATGAGGCTCAAGAAAACCTGGCATTAAGGTTTGACCCTTTAGGTCAATAACATTTGTAGAGCTTGTTTGCCAATCTTTGCTAATAACAGCCTTGGATCCAACGGCAACAATTTTCCCGTTCTGTATAGCCAAAGCTTCTACTTCATCATTTTTAGCATTAACGGTGACAATGGGACCACCAAAAAAGATGGTGTCTGCACCTGATGAATTGGCTGCAATCGATAGGTGGGAAACACCCAATAAACACAGCGAAGCTAGCGTAAAACGCGAAGCGAATTTCATATGAAATACCCTTTTAATGAGAAATGAATCTTTTTACTTAGAAGATGCCAAATATTATCATTAACTGCAGAGGGCATTTCTTAGAGATGTGACGGCGCATCTAGTCTGCGCATTTCAGATTCAATATTGTTTTCTAGCTCTTTTTGAAGATCCTCTTCTGTCTTGCCGTGAACATCAATAATGGGGCAAATTGAAACAGTAATTAACCCTGGATGTTTAAGAAAAGAATTTCTTGCCCATAGACGCCCTGAATTTTGAGCTACGGGAAGTATATTGGTATTTGTTGCTATGGCTAAGCGCACCCCGCCCTTACGGTATGCATTAAAAACTCCAACGGCAGTGCGTGTACCTTCTGGGTAGATGGCTATCCACTTACCGTCTTCTAATTGTTTCTTTCCTTGAGTCGCAACCGCCTGTCTGGATTTTTCACGATCACCCCGATTAATGTGAATCATCTGTAAGGAGGCTAATGCCCAGCCAAAAAAAGGCAGAAACAATAATTCCCTTTTAAAAACAAAACACAACTGCCTTGGAAAGATGGAGGGATATGCAATGGTTTCCCAGGCAGATTGATGTTTACCTAAGATGATCAAAGGAGTTTTTGGATCTCTTGGAATATTTTCAAGCCCATCTATTTGATAATGAATTCCACAGAGCTTAGAAAGTACCCATAAAGTCGATCGACTCCAATATCGAGCGATTTCATAGCGCATATCGGCCCTAGTAAAAGGAATCGCTAGAAGAATTACAGTCGCACAGACCGCTATGTAGATAAAAGAGAATATATAAAAAAGCAGAGAGCGTATCCAAAGCATCACGAGTACATAAAGCCTATTCAAGTCACAAATAATTACTGACCATTCTAGCTGAGCAATCTAACCAAGTAACCTTTTCTTGGCGGCATTAAATTCAAGCTCAATGCCATCGATAATTTCTGCAATACTAGGGACGTCATCAATCAGGCCAACGCCTTGCCCTGCCCCCCAGATGTCTTTCCAAGCTTTAACGCTAGCGCCATCTTTAGCAGCTTGAGATAACTTGGCAAAAGCGAGTGGATCACCGGGCGGCAAATTATCGGGATCTAAGCCCGCAGTAACAATACTTTGCTTAATGTAGTTACCGTGTATACCAGTGAAATGATCGGTATAGACAATGTCTGAAGCACGAGCATTGACGATCGCATCTTTATATTGATGGCTAGCGTGAGCCTCTTTGCTAGCAATAAACCGAGTGCCAATATAGGCGAAATCTGCACCCATCGCTAGTGAAGCCAAAACTGCATCCCCAGTTGAAATTGCCCCAGATAAGATTATTGGACCTTTATACATCGCCCTAACTTCACCCACTAAAGCAAAAGGTGATAGGTTTCCAGCGTGGCCTCCTGCTCCAGCCGCAACCAAAATTAAACCATCAACACCAGCCTCAAGAGCCTTTTCTGCATGACGAATACTGATAACGTCGTGCAAAACGATTCCGCCATAGCTGTGTACTGCATCAATAATTTCTTTTACTGGTGCTCTTAAGCTCGTGATGTAAATTGGAATTCGATGTTTGACGCAAGTTCTCACGTCTTGCTCCAAGCGGGTATTGGAGATATGCACAATTTGATTAACGGCTATAGGGCCGACCTTACGACTCGGGTTTTCGGATTGGAATTTCTTGAGCTCATCCTGGATCATGCTTAACCATTCATCCAATAATTCAGGTGGCCTGGCATTTAATGCTGGAAACGAACCCACAATTCCAGCTTTACATTGTGCTAGCACGAGTTCTGGATAGCTCACCGTAAACATCGGTGCAGCAATAATTGGCAGTCTTAATCCTTGCAAAACCAAAGGAATCTCTGAATTACTCATAAGCTTCTCAGCTCCCGCCGAAGTATTTTTCCAACGTTAGTTTTAGGCAAGTCATCCCTGAATTCAATATATTTAGGACGCTTGTAATTGGTAAATTCTTTTTTACAGTAATTAAAAACATCCTCTTCAGTGAGAGATGGAATGCTTCTGACGATAAAAATCTTTACGGATTCACCAGTCTCTTCATTGGGTATGCCAATTGCGGCGCACTCCAAAACACCTGGCATCATGGAAATGACTTCCTCTAGCTCATTAGGAAATACCTTAAAACCAGAAACTACGATCATATCTTTTTTGCGATCCACAATTTTGGTGTAACCACCTTCATTCATAATGCCAATATCACCAGACTTAAAAAACCCATCAGCAGTAAACACATTTTTTGTTTCATTGGGCATATTCCAGTAACCTGCCATTACCTGTGGACCACGAATACATATTTCCCCTGGAGTACCGTATAGCACCTCTATACCAGAGTCATCCAAAATAAGTACTTCGGTTCCTGGCACTGGCAAGCCTATCGTGCCTGTAAAACTCGGTATTAACGGCGTATTTACACAAGCTACCGGAGACGTTTCTGAAAGGCCGTAGCCTTCTGCGATTGGTACTCCAGTAATCTTTTGCCATTGATCGGCTACAACCTTTTGAACCGCCATGCCACCACCAATAGTTACAAGCAAATTTGGTAACTTCACTTTTAAAAACTCAGACTTGTGAACAAGCGCGTTAAACAAAGTGTTGACTCCGGGAAAAATATTAATGTTGGGGTGTTTATCTAGGAGTTTGATGAAGCCATTAATATCACGTGGATTTGGTACCAGGATCAGTAATCCACCCTTTCGCATACCGAATAATGCACAAGCTGTGAGTGCAAAGATGTGATACATGGGTAAGGCACACAAGAAAACAAGTTGTTCAATAGATCTTTGGCGTAGACCAGGCTCTAGCCATAACTCCGTTTGAAAAACATTAGAAAGAATGTTTCGGTGTAACAAAATCGCGCCTTTGGCTACACCTGTTGTTCCACCCGTGTACTGTAAAAAAGCAATGTCATCCAAAGATAAATTGGGTTTTAGTAGGTGCATGCTGGAGCCTTTATGCAAGGCATCACTAAATTTATCATGGACCAGATTCCAGCTTGGAACCACTTTTTTAACTTTACGCACAACAAAATCTACTACAACGCCCTTAATGCCAATTAATTCACCAAGACTTGTAACCACGGTTTTTTTGAGTGGAACCGCATCAACAATTTGCTCGTAAACATGGGCGAAATTCTCTAAAATGATTAAAACTGATGCCCCACTGTTTTTTAACTGATACTCCAGCTCTCGAGCGGTATATAAGGGATTAACATTTACTACTACATATCCTGCACGCAAAATAGCCAGCATAGAGACTTGAAACTGCAAAATATTAGGAAGCATGATTGCAATACGTGCCCCCGGCTCTAACCCTAATCCTTGTAAATAAGCGCCAAAATTTTTAGAGAGATAGTCCAGCTCTCTGTATGTCATGTACTTTCCCAAGTATTCGCAAGCATTACGATTTGGGTAACGAGCAAAAGATTCCTCAAACATCTCCACTAGTGATGAATAAGCAGAAATATTCACTTCATGAGGAACGCCTTCTGGATAATTCTTTAACCAAGGCTTACTAGGATTCATCATAGTTACGATACTCTGAAATAGTCGACAAGCAAATAATTAACGCGTGATGCATTAGAAAGAAAAAGCCCTCAAGGCGAGGGCTTTTAATCAGGCACTGACTACATTAAAAACGGTAACCTACGCCAACTAATACGTCCGTGCCATTTCCGCTAATTGTCATTCCATTGAGCACGGTACCGTTAGTCAAAGTTGCCGATATGTTTTTTGTCCCGTAAGAAGCATAGTTAACCTCTCCAAAAGCATATAGGGACTCAGTAAACATCTGCTTATATCCCAGACCAACTGTATAGCCCGATAAATTCGTTGTTTGATAAGCAAGAGTTGGGCCAGATAAGCCAATGGTAGTGCCGGAGTAACCGAGTTTCATATAGGCTAAACGGTCTTTGTCAATGACATACCCAGGTGTAAATACGATGCTGTAGAGATTTTTAACATTGTATGTTGCTGTTGTGCTTGCACCAGGTACAGTTGCTGGAGAACCTACAAGCGCACCAAAAGGACTTGAAATTGTTGTAGGTGCAACACTCAGTTGCCCAGTTGCAGAAGAGCTAGCCCCAGGATAATAAGTTGCAGCTATACCCAAAATATAGCTTTCATTAATTCCAAAGTTATAGCCAGCAGCTAAGTTTGCTATACCAGTATTTACATTATTTACACTACTTGCAGATGCACTTTGCGAAACCGTTGCAGGATATCCATATGTTGTAGCTGGTACACCATTTGGCGCATTCCCAGTAGGAGAAACCGCAGTTCCATTACCAATTTTTGGCACAAACATTCCGTATCCAACACCTATTTGCCCATACGCACCTTCCCACGCATTTGTCTTAGATGACTGTGCCATGGCTGACGTTGTTGCAATGCTAGTTATTGCAAGGGCTAATACGCTAACTTTGAATTGGTTCATGTGTCTTCCTTGTTTAATTTATTTGTTGTCAAATCAATTACCACTCCGCACACTGTATCGATATTTCTTGTTATTTAGACCTCGGGTTTTCCCGAAAATTATGTTGTACTGCATCAATTCCATTCCTTGGTAATTTTGTCACTACCAAACAGCCCATATAGAACATGACCCAAGCTGGTATTTTAAATTTTGATTTTTGAAATTCGCAAAAAACTGTGTTTTAATATAAACGAACGATCGTATTATTTTTACAACAAAACCCATCAGAAAATATCCATGCTAGAACAAAGGATTAATGCCAAAGGTGCAGTTGAGCCCAAAAAGGGGTTGCTTACTAAATCTGTCATCCTGCAAGCTGCACTGGAGATCGCTAGCAAGTCGGGGCTTGAAGGGCTAACCATTGGCAATATCGCAGAGACAGTAAATATGAGTAAAAGTGGCGTCTTTGCTCATTTCGGATCTCGAGAAGAATTGCAAGTTGAGGTTGTTCGCGAGTACTACCAGCGCTTTGAGGACTTGGTGTTTGCCCCCGCTCTCTTAAAACCCAAAGGACTCCCCCGCTTACGTCATATGATTCATTCATGGCTCAAGATGAGTGTTGGCGATGAAACATCTAGCTGTTTTTTCATTTCAGGGGCCGCAGAATTTGATGATCGCCCTGGAATTGTTCGCGATGCATTGATTCAAAGTGTTGAAGATTGGCGTACAGCTTTACGAAGGGCAATCAAAGAATCTGTCATTGCGGGTGATTTCAAAAAGAATATCGATATCGACGCCCTTTTGTTTCAGCTCTACAGCACGGTTCTTGGCGTTCATCACGATTCCCGGTTTTTACAAAACCCCAAAAGCCTTACTCTTGCGAATAAGCTTATTAAAGACATATTTGTAAGAAACCAAAAGACTAATTAAACAAGTCTGACATCCCTATTATTTTCAGGAAATAACATGCCTAAATATGACCCTCCCTTACGTGATATTCAATTTGTCATACATGAGCTTTTGAATGCTGAGAAAGCTTTTTCAGAACTACCGGCATATCAAGATGTAGATAAAGACACCATGAATCAAATCATCGAAGAAGCCGGGAGATTTGCTAGTGAAGTAGCCTTTCCTCTAAATCAAATAGGCGACAAAGAGGGTTGTACGCGCCATGAGGATGGTTCAGTTACTACACCAACTGGATTTAAAGCGGCCTATGATCAATACGTAGCTGGTGGTTGGCCTGCCCTTTCCTGTGATCCAGAATATGGTGGTCAAGGTTTGCCACAACTTTTAAATACCGTTCTTTACGAAACTTTAAACTCTGCCAATCAAGCGTGGACTATGTACCCTGGACTGTCTCATGGAGCGTATGAGTGCCTTCATGCACATGGAACTCCTGAGCAAAAGAGTATTTACCTTGAAAAGCTAGTCTCGGGAAAGTGGACTGGAACAATGTGCCTCACAGAACCTCAGTGCGGTACCGATCTGGGGATTCTGAAAACAAAGGCAGAACCATTACCAGATGGAACTTATTGCATAAATGGTACAAAAATATTCATTTCTAGCGGTGATCATGATCTTGCCGAAAATATCGTTCATTTGGTCTTGGCGCGATTACCCGATGCGCCCAAAGGAACCAAAGGCATCTCATTATTTGCAGTTCCTAAATATGCTATCAATACAGATGGCTCAATAGGTGGAAATAATAAAGTCACCTGTGGCTCCTTGGAGCACAAAATGGGTATCCACGGCAATGCAACTTGCGTAATGAATTTTGATGATGCTATTGGCACCTTGGTTGGTGAGCCTCATAAAGGTCTCAATGCGATGTTTGTCATGATGAATGCAGCCCGCCTTGGGGTTGGTATGCAGAGTTTGGGACTAACAGAGGTGGCATATCAAAACTCTGTAGTTTATGCAAAAGAACGCCTTCAAATGCGTAGCTTAACTGGGGCTAAGGCCCCAGATAAAGTAGCCGACCCGATTATTGTTCATCCCGATGTACGCAGGATGCTACTCACACAAAGAGCTTATGCTGAAGGTGCACGTGCTTTTGCTTATTGGACCGCTTTAATGATAGACACTGAACTCAATCATCCCGATGAAAGCGTACGAAAAGATACTGCGGATATGGTGACCCTACTTACACCAATTATCAAAGCCTTCTTAACGGATAACGCCTTTACTGCCACTAACGAAGGTATGCAAGTATTTGGAGGGCATGGCTACATTACAGAATGGGGTATGGAGCAGTATGTACGCGATGCTCGTATCAATATGATTTATGAAGGCACCAACACTATTCAGTCATTAGATCTATTGGGTCGAAAAGTTCTTGGCGACATGGGGGCAAAACTTCGCAAGTTTGGAAAAATTGTAGAAAACTTTATTGATGAAGAAGGTGTGCGTAAAGAGATGCAAGAGTTTGTAGACCCACTAGCAGATATTGCTTCTAAAGTTGAAAAACTGACGAAAGAAGTTGGCATGAAAGCCATGATGAACCACGAAGAAGTTGGAGCTGCTGCCGTACCCTATCTGCGAATCGTTGGGCACTTAGTGTATGCCTATCTATTTGCACGTATGGCAAAAATAGCGCTTGCTAATAAAACTAGTGGCGATCCATTTTATGAAGCGAAATTAGCTACAG
>Ga0364909_10179_pt1 | contig 22863 bp, 12 predicted proteins | sample SorcelJu500001C3_3_FD_206966 | JGI IMG/M metagenome (GOLD analysis project Ga0364909, IMG submission 206966) | Enriched cells from Trout Bog Lake Hypolimnion, Wisconsin, USA - BchlTB.June25.5000.01.C3 | ecosystem: Environmental > Aquatic > Freshwater > Lake > Hypolimnion/Profundal zone | place... | reverse complement strand
CAGCACTTCTTTTATTTGGCATTGCCTTAGTCTATGGGGCAGTGGGAACCACACGCTTTGATCTACTTATTCATACTTTAGAAAAACTTCCTGCCTCTAACCACACGCTTTTCTTAGCTGGTATGGCTCTTGTTATTGTAGGCCTTTTCTTTAAAGCGGCTGTCGTTCCCTTTCATGCCTGGGCGCCAGATGTCTATGCAGGCTCACCAACTCCTGTGACAGCATTTATGGCTGTTGCCACAAAAGCGGGGGCCTTTGCAGCGCTCATCCGCCTCTTTTTACTCACCTGCAGGCAGGTGGATCCCCATCTGCACGAGATTATAGCCTTCTTTGCCTATCCAACACTTATTTACGCCAATTTTGTAGCACTGCGCCAGACACAGCTGAGAGCCTTTTTTGCTTACTCTGGAATCTCGCATGCCGGCTTTTTGCTTCTGCCTCTTGCTGCAGGAACGGCTGAGGCTGCCCCTGCGATGCTCTTTTATATTGTGGTCTACACCATAGCGACACTTGGCTCTTTTGCTATCTTGGCTTTCATAGATAACAAAAAAGAGGGAGTTATGTTGCAGGACCTGAAAGGTCTTTTTTACACTTCACCGCTACTTGCAGCTATCTTTACTCTTTGTCTTTTGACGCTTGCCGGCATCCCGCCGACGATTGGATTTTTCGCCAAATTTTACATCTTTAAAATTGCTTTTGCGGCAGGCTACTATGGGCTTGTCATCACAGGGTTATTGACCACGATCCTGGCAGCCTTTTATTATCTTCGCATCGTAGCCATTATGTTGAGTGAGGTGCCATCTAATGAGATAAGACCGCTCGAGTCACGCTCCGCTACTCTTGCAGCTGTGGTTTCCTTTGCTTTCATCATCTTGCTCTCATTTTTCCCAGACCCGCTCTTAGAGCTTTTTAACAAAGTTTGTTTGTAAGGCAAATAGGAATTATCAATTCATTTTTTGTAATAAAATAAAGTTGTGTTTATCAACTATGTATTTGTAAGATACGTTTCCATCTATGAGGTGGATTTATAAACAAATATAAGATTTAGGAGAATTTATCATGACAACAGCTTTAGGTGCGATGAGAGATTTAGGTGGCATGGCCTTTCGTTGGAGTGGTATGGCAGCAACTGCGGTGGGTGGTATCTGTGCATTGAAAGGTGCTTCAGGGCTGATCTATCACGGTGGAATTCTGGCTATAAAAGTTGGGCCTACAGGCCTTTTATCCGGATGTTGTAACGCAATTAAAGGTATCGCAAGAAATGTTGTGGTTAGTGCCCCAGCAGGACAACGAGGGGAAGTTGAAAGCCAAGGGAAAGATGATGACAAGGAGCATGATTTGGATAAAAAATTCAGAGAGTTTAATAGCCGTGTAATCCAGCTGCACGTTACTGAATTTAAAAAAGATGGTGCGATTTTTTTAAATGGTCTTGTTTGCGTAACTTGTGGGTTTCTCTTGAATGGTGTTGCTCAGTCCATTTTTAAAGGTGCGCTACCCTCTTTTGTAGACTGTACAAAATTTGATATCCTCGGCTCATAAAGCAGATATCCTACATCAAGTTGAACCGCGATTTTGGAGTGCAATGTCAAGCCACCGCACTCCAAAATTCGCTTACTTATCTACGTCACCGCCATTAAGGTTGAACTGTTTTCCTGGCGGTGCTTTGGCGATTTCACGGAGTGTTTGTGCGCTGAAGAGTCCAAGGTCTTCACTATCGATCGATGCCATGAGCGTGTCCTGAGTCATGTTTTTAGTCATTCTTTGATGGTAATCAGTGAGGCACTCTTGAGAAAGAGCAAGGACTTCGGCTGCTTGAATCTTGGCTTCGATTTTATAACCAGTACCCACGCCCAAAGCACTTCCGATAGTGGCATTTATATAGAGCGTCCCATGATCCAATGAAGCTTCTGCACCGGCCGCTGCAACAAACCCGCATATAGCTGATGCACTTGCGTTCACATTCAAAAGTCTGGAATGAACGATTGGAATGGTGGCTGTGACGTAATACCCTCCTCCTATTTCTCCTTTGAGAGACATCGAAACAGGTCCCTTTGTGGGATCTCCATTGAGCCCATATTCAACTTTTGAAAGGACTCCTGTCCGTGTTTCCACAGTGATCTGGTCATTTGGATTCACTAGATGAAGGAGGACCATCGGATTGCGTAGGTATTCAACATCGTAGGTAATCCCGACCTCTGCTTTTGCGGAGACCTTCACTGATTTAATTGAATTGCTTTTTATCGAGATCTCTCCTGATGCAGAAGCTCCTCCCGGCAAGGAGGTTGACCCTCCTACTTTCCACCATTCAACAGCCACCTCTGTCTGTCCATTGACAAGTTTAGATTTTTCTCTCACTTGGTTCAGCGTTCTGTAGCGCCCTTTTTCATCCCTGATACAGTAGGGGCGGTTTGCTCCATTTCCTGTGATTAAGAATTTACTGTTATGGCGGCCGAAATAGGGCGTCGACGTCTTATGGGGTTTTAATGAAGCCTCGCTAGCTGAGGGCAGAGAGCCACTCAGTGCAGCGGCCATTTCTGAAGAGCGAGCTTCTGATGAAGAGCTCTGCGCTGCTTTCGCTGGCTCTGCCGTTGTATCAGCAGTACCCTTTGCTGCAGGCTTGGTCCCACTCTCTTGTGCACCTAACTCCACCGGATCTATTACTATGGGCTCAAGCTTCAGTGCATGGGAAGGGATGGTGAGCGATATGTTTGAAGATTTATCTGAAGATTTTTTCTGGTATACCGTGCAAGGGCCTAGTTGCACAGTCGTGCCTTGTGCCCCAATGTTGAACTGAGCTTGCATGAGAAGGGGACTTGCTACTGTATCCCAAAATTTTCGTGCGGTTGATCCCTTTTTTGCTAACGGTTCAACGATACGTTGAGGTGTACTGAATACAAATTCAGCAGCATCACAGAAGCCATCCTTGACCTTGGTCCCAAACCCTTTTTTGGCAGTGCTTGTCACTTTAACGGTACGTGGATTATCTAAAACATACTGGCGAAAACCGGGCTCTTCGTCCATCAGTTTTAGAAAATCGATCGGGGTCCATTGATCTGTCTTTGCGCGAAGAGCATCAAGCCATTTTTGCCCCTTACAATGTTTATGGTAATTTTTGGCGTTGCGATCCACCGTAATGACAATCTGACTATGGAGTTGATCCGCAATATACTGCCCTGGGTTTTCCTGTTTTTTAGCTTCAGCAATTATATTTCCTTGGAGAAAGCGCACCTGTCCTGAATAGAATCTTGACAGCTGTTGGTCAAGGTTTTGGGCATAAGAGGTTGCAAAATCGGATAATGTCTGCCCGCGCATCGCATCATGACAGTTGGTTATGCAGGCAAGATAGCTGTCTGGATTTTGGTTCAATTGAGAGAGGAATTTTTCTTTGTTGGAGTCTATGCTCGCGCTATTCACACCAGGCATGGACTTCGCTTCGTTTGCCAGCTTTTCGATGGCTTCAGAGGCATACAGCTTTTGGAGTTTCTGCAGCGCCTCCCTATTGAGAGTATCGATCAGCTTATCCAGATTACAATTGAGCAGCTCTTCTGTCACACCCTCTGTTTTTGCAAACTGCTTTTGCAGTTCAGCAAGCTTATCTTGGTTCAGTCCCTTCTCTTTGGCTTCAGCGAGCAGTCGTTCCACTTCTTTCTGATAGGTCCATTGTGGGATTCCAAGGTCAGTAGCTGGAGTGGAATGAGTTTGAGGGCTGCTTGATGCTCCACTGGGTGATCCAGAAGAAAGACTTCCACCGATGATACCATGATCTATAAAGTGATGGAAATGGCCCTCCCGAATATGATGATGAAGGCGTGTGTCTGTTCGAATTTGCTCTGCCACTGCCTGCCGTAGCGCGCTTACAGTAGGCTTTCTAGGTAGTTGAGCTGCGATGCTCTCATAAAAGCAGCTGAGTAGTTCGTCTGAAGCAAGAGAAGGAGAAGGTGCTCCATTAGAATCTTGCGTAAAATGGCCAACTCCCTCTCCCGCAGCAGAGGGATCAAAGCAGATTTCAATAGGCTCGCCCAATTCACCACTGAGAGGATGAATTTCTTTGGGGAATCCCATTTTCTTTAATAGGGTAGTATCCCCTTTGAACTTGATGCATTTATTTAAGCAATTGGCTGTCGCACAAAGTTCAGCAGGTCCAACTGGGGCTCCAGATTCGACAAGTTGCGCATAGAGCTCAGGGTCTCGGACCTTGGCCATGAGTTTTCTATAACCATCGGCAATGCGCCTATTTTTGATATCTGTTGCAGCTTTGGCCTCTTTAGAGGCTGTTTTTTGAGCGTCAGCGAGTTTCTTTTTTTCGGCCAATAATTTCTTAAATTCAGCACTATGGAACGAGGCCTCGACTGATCGGTAGGCATAAGAGAGGCCTTCTTGACACATCCTCAACCCAGAATCGGCGCAAGATCGAATCGTTGGTTTTGCAATTTCATTCGTGACGATGCGTTGCACCTGGCTGACCATTTCCCCTTTGAAGCTACGAAGATGCTGATTTACTTTTGTTGTGAGTTCAGCTGTGGCCTCAACATCTGTCATGGTCTCTTTCAGCTGCTTATTCAACTCTTCAGAGAGACGGTCAACTACTGCAGATGAATAACGATAGAGCCTTTGGAACATCATGCCCTTTTGGACAGTGGTGAGCACACGTCCCGTCCACTTGACAGCTTCCTGTATGACATGCGCATTTTTGACTTTGTTACTCTTTTGCATGTCACGCAGCACTTTACTGTAAGATGAAGAAAAGGTGCCTAATGAGTGATTGAGAAGGCTATTTACAGATTCCAGGAAGCCTTCCCATTCACGGACCTGCATACAACGTGTGATACAGTCTGAAATGATGGCTTCGGCACGTTGTGGATTGTGGCTGTAGAGCCGTCTCATTTGGGAGGCAAAATTGTTTCGTGTTACTTGAGCATCAATGTCCTCGGATACTGATGTGACAATGGTTTCGGAAATCACATTCAGGAAGCGATTGAATTGGTTATTTAATAAAGCGTCAGTCGCCATGTAGGCAAAGCCTTTGGCAGCGGTCTCAGCCACTTTACCTATGATGCGTTTTGCTACCTCACGCTCCACACGTCCTTTTCCACGCTCAAGCAGTTCCTTTCCACATTTTCCTACTAAGCTTTCCGCAGTTTCTGCTCCAAATGATCCAGTGATTTTGTGCCCATATCGAGAGAGTTTGATGCCCTCTTTAGAGGCTTTGTAGGCCGAAAGTCCGGCGGTCGCAAGGGATGTTACCAAGCTAATCATTTTTTGATTGCGGTACTCTTTCCAACTAAACTGGCCGGTGTAGCAGGCATTTAAGGCGTACATAATGTCAGAGACGCCCTCACCTACGAGGGCCCCTGCAAAATAGCTTCCAGTGCCAAGGGTATAGATTTCAGCGATTGCCCCACCTACAATCTCGATAACACCTAAGGCTACAACAGCTATAATGCTTAATATTGTTCGCAGACTCCACGCTTTTTCATCGATCTTGCAGAGATCAGCAAATCCATTGCGCTCCCAGGCTGCTAGTACATCGGCGAACTCAAATTGACTCTTAGGATCAAAAAGAGTGAGAAGATCCTGGAGGAGGGTTTCTGGTTCACTTGCTGACTTGAGGGTTCCTAGGTGTGTTCTTAACAACGCAAAAAGACGGTCGACAATTTCATCAGGATTAATGGTGCGGCAAATCAAGAAATCCCAAAGTGCCTCTTGGTGGGCACGAAACTCACTTGATAATTCTTTTCGTTGCTCTCTTTCGCTCTCTTTACACTGGACGAGCGTCTCTTTGAGCCAGCCCTTCTCTTGAAGCTCTTGCCAGAGCTTTGTTATTTCAGCTAGAGACAATCCTAGGGCCGCACATTTTGTAGTGATCTCCTCGAACGTCACCTTGCCCACAGTCTTGGCAAAGCCTAATCCAAACCAGCCCATGGATCCTGTAAAGAGGGCATTAGTTGCTTTCTTGACCCGCTCCCTAAAGGCATCCATATTGCCTAGTTCAGATGACTTTTGGATGGCCACCTCATTTTGCTTTAAAATGCCCTGCTGAAAAAGGTCGAGGTAGAGTCTCTCATGCGGTTTTTCATGCAGGGAGATACTCTCAAGCGGTATCTCTTGTGATTTGGTCTGTTCAAAGGTGGCAAGGAGTGAGTGGAGAGCCCAGCTGTAGGCCCCTTGATTAAAGAAGACTCCTAGAATAGCCGCTTCCTGTTCTGGAAAGAGGGCGTGAACCTCTTTTTTAAGCCGTTGCAGATCAAAAAATGGGGGAGTAATTTTTCCTTCCTGATCTAAGAGTCCCTGCTGCACACAGCTCGTAAAAATACGCTCAGAGCTTACGGCATCTACCGCGTCAATGTTCTGAAAATCTTGCCTTGTAAGATGAAAATAGGGATTTGCATAGAGCGTGGCAGAAATGGCTTTGGGATTAAACTGAAACCCTGTTTTTGTTTCATTCGTTATGATGCCATGCTCTAACAGGAGTCGCTTGAATTGCTCAAGATTAGGCACAATATCCTGAAAATCATCGGCGGTGATGATTTTTCCAGAGGCTTTTTCTCTTTCACTTAATTGCCTTAGCCGCCCTATCAAAGCTACTTTAAAGCCAGAGTCTTTGATGAAGCTATAGCAGGCTAGTGTCTGCAGATCATTGGGTCTAGCGAGTGCCTGACGCACAGATTTTGCAATCCGGCAAGGTTTGACAAAGCCCTGTTCTTGTAATGTTTTCCAAATGGCTTGCAGGATACTTTCATTCAGACTCACATGCTGGAAAGAAGCTTGGTTCAACGGCTTACCGCAGATGGCATCGATCGAATCCAGAAATGAGCGGGAAAGGTGCATCTCTCTTGCTTTTTGTGCATCATAGCTCGTTAGTTTCGTAGGGGCACTCTTTTGATGCAGCTGTGAGGTGCGTTTGAGCCTCTGTATCATGGATTCATGATGCCGCTGCCGCTGTTTAAAAATGCTTTGCGATTTTTGCAGAAGCTGTTTAGTTTCTTTGGTATTTTTACGACCAGTGACTAGATCATCTTGGCTATTCAGCTGGCATGCAGCGAGATAGTAGTAGGCAAATTCGGCATGGTCAGGCTCCAGCTGAATCACGCGGGAAAAGCAGCTCTTTGCTAACGCATATTTTTTCTCTTTAAAAAGAATTTTTCCGAAGTGGAGCAACAGCTGAGAAGAGGTCAGTTTGTCCACAGTTTTTTCTACATTCAAAGAGATTTTGGTTTTTCTTCCTCCTCCTTCCTTCAACACAATCTCAGAGAAGACAAGCTCCGATTCTACTGAAGAGCGAAACGTTTGAAACTGGGCCACAAGAGCCTTCTTATCAGGATCAGAGCTGATGGAGTTGAGCTCCTTCTCTTTTCCATCCAGCCATTGCGACCATTGGCTGACGAGATGCGCTAAAACAATGGTTTTGAGATGGGTGTCAGCATCCCCAAGCTTTTTTGCGATCGCTTTGTACCAGTCTGAAAAATGGCCAAGCAGTTCCTCTTCGGTTTTGATCCTATTTTCAAACTCCTCTTTGATCTCTTTAAGGCGGCAATGTTCATTTTGATCTCTCAGACATTTAAGGCGGCTCAGCTCGGCCTCATGGCACTCTTTCGTTTGGCTTTGTGCTACAACAATAAACCGTCCAGAGCCTCTCTCACCCTTTCTGGCAGCTCGTCCAAAGGCCTGCTCTTCGACACGCAAGTTGGGTGGTAAATAGGTGAGGCAGACATGCAGGCCGCCTTTTGCCTCGAGCTCTTTTGAGATTTTGATATCGGTTCCTCTGCCAGCTAGGTTTGTAGCGAGTATAATTTCACCACAGGTAATGGAGGGTTTGAACTCTTGATAGCTATGCTCGTATGTGGTGACTGAGATGCCTTTTTGCGAGAAAGCCTGTTTCAGTGATGTCAGAGCAGCAATCGTTTCGAAAATGATCAGTACACCACGGCCCTGAGTAGTTTTCTCGCGCGCTGATTCTACAATGGACTCATGCCACTCTTCGGCATATTTGCACATGAGTGGGGTCTCTTCTTCAAATTGCGAGGGGCGGTAGCTTGGGATCGTGTAAAAGGCTGTTTGGTAGATCGCTGCCAATAACCTGCGCTCTTCATGCCGTCCAAGCGTCCCTGTCAAGCCATAAAAGCTCTGTTTGTATTTCTGGATAAATGAGACGTTGGAAATGAAGACCGACTTTAAACTTTCGCTTGAAAATTCACACTGATGTTTCAGCTGCAAAAATTGATGAAGCCCTCCACCCCACTGTGAGTGAAATTGCTCCACGCCAATGTCATTATCCATGATCACAATGTTACTCGGTTTGCCTCGGCTTGATTCCGTATGATCGACATCCACTATGTAGTCTTTGTTCTCTTCCATATCCCGCGCGCAAACGGCAAGTTTGATCCAGTTAAGTAAGCGCCTCTCAACGAATGCTGCGAGCTGCTCAGGGTGCTTTGCATCAGATGAGAGCTGCTGTTTTACATGCAGATGGAGCTTCTCGATATCCTCTTGTGAGACAATGGCAAACTGATGAACGGCTTCCCAGATCACTACATAGATCTCCTCTAGTGCCTCTACGTTTGGGATGTCGTCCGAGAGGTAGAGCATGTTTGTGCCCTTGTCTAAAACAAGGCTATCGACTTCGTCACAGATAACAGAGGAGTAGGGTCTAGCACCGCGTACTGCTTTTTGATAAAAATTCTCCAGCAGGAAATCTCTTTGAAAGCCGCCAATATCGCCATAGACAATGTGGCACTGGTAAGCTACTTTGCGCTCTTCAATATCGGAGCTGCTGTTATGCGAGGCTGTGATTCCAAAGAGCTTATAGAGCGCTTTTTGATTCAAAACCCCCTCTTTGGCAAGCGGGGAGGAGCTTGTGATGATATCCACTTTTTCGCCAAGTAACGTTTTGACTATCGCAAGGCAGGCCACGATCAGCGACTTACCCTCTCCTGTGGCTATCTGCTCTAAAACACGATTTTTGCCCTGTAAAAAGAGTAAAATCGCTGCCAGTTGAGTATCGCGCAGCTCAAAACCATTTCCCTCTCCAAAGGCTTCTTCTGAGTAGAGAAAAACAGATTGATTAAGGACAGCCACTATTTCATGGATGTGCTCTGATAAAAATTGAGTGGCATCTTCTCTTTTCAGTCTCGCTTTTAAGCCCCCACACCACGTTTCAATGTCCCTTTTTGTGAAAGTCTCGATTGTTGTGTGGAGAGGCGCCAATTTTGTCTGCTGTAATTGAAGCACTCTCTCCACAGAGGTAGCGAGTTGGTCTATGACGGCGCAATCGCCATTTTCAGGATTGGATTTCATCAACTGTACAATTTCTTGGATGGTTCGCGCTTGAGAGGCTGTTCCCCGTTCTGAAAGCCTTGTGAACCACTTATCGAAAGAAGTTTCTTTCAAGGCACTCAGCGATTCACTTAATGACCACTTCCCTTGGAACCAGTGCTTTAAGAGGGGAAGCAGCTCTTTGAGACAAAATGAGGGGTTATTTCGTTGCTGTTGCAAAACAGAAACAAGCTGCTCTTCGCTTTCCAAGCCATATTTTTCGATGATCGAAGATAAATAGTAGAGGGCGGTTTTAAAGCTATTTTCCTCTTTTTCGCTCATCTTTGGGAAGAGTTCGAACAGCTGAGCTCTGAGATAAGCAATTTTTAATTCCTTTTCCCACGCCTCTATCGGCTGATTTTGAAGAAAATGCACCATGTCTTGCGAGTTGCCAATCTTGGTCAAGAAGGTGACTACGGTACGAAAGTTATTGATCGTAAATATGGAAGCCCTGTTGTTATCGAGTCCAATGGTATCTGCAAGTGTCATCAAATACTCGGGATGGATCTTCTGCAACTGAGCTGCTAGCGGCGCTTGTAGCACGGGTGTGAGCTTGAATTGGCTTGTAATGGCTTTCATAACGAGCCGCGGGACCCACTGCTGCACAGGATGAGACAAAATCAGCAGCATGGAGGCTGGATCTTGCTGGTTTTGTGAATGATTTTGAAGCGCTTGCAAGATCCATTGAAAATCTTCTGCCGATAGCTTGCTCTTGTACAGCTCCAACTGCTTGTGCAAGAGAAGGAGATAACTGTTACAAAGATCGGGCTTTTGCTGGTGTAGCAAAAAGGCAAAAATGAGGAGCTGTCCACGAATATAGGGGCGCGCATCCTTAGGAAAAAATGGCGCAATTCTTTCCACCATCACCTGGGTAGATTCTGGAGCGTTCGAGCTTGCCTCTTGTGGCAGTAGCGCTTTACTGAGTAGGGGATAAAGGGGACTATTGGCAGGACGACTAGAAAGGATAGCTTGAACTTTTTCGTGAAAAGTGGCCTGTTCAGGCGACACCTTCGGTTGTGTAAAGAGAGACAGTTGTGAGGGCTCTTTGGTGCCAACGGCTTCACCCGGGTCTTGAGTTGTGCGGACAGAAGGCGAGAAAGATCGAGTGGCTCGATGTTGTTCTCCCGTCAGCCAAATGTGTCTCTCCTTCTCCACTTCGCCTGTCAAGTAGGGCGTACAAGAAAAGGTGGGCAGAGAAACTTGATTACTTTCACACAATTCTGAAAATTGCCTCATCAGAGATGGGAGTGGAATGGCTGCTTGCTTGACTGCAGACTCACGCGCATGATTTGAGATGAGGGTTGTAGTGGCAGTGACCTCTTCGTCATTACGTTCTTGAGCCATATGTGCTTCTGCAACTTTTTCAATATAAAGATATTGATTCGCTTGCTTGACTCGATCCTTTGCATTTTCACTACTGGATCGTAAGGCCAATCGGCCATGGTAGTTGATGGGATAGTCAGCTGCGTTGAAGAGGCCAAAAAAGATGTTTACGTAGTCAATGTATCCAGCATCAAGGCCGCTCCTGCCTCCTCTCCCCGAATTTCCCTGTTTCCCCTGACTACCAGGAGCACCTGGTTGACCATCATTCATTTCAATCTTTACAGGCCATTTTTTGTTCGTCGTGAGTGAAATAATTCGGACATCCCCACCATATCCTCCATCTCCACCGGCACCACCAGGCCCTCCATTGCCGCCCGCACCTTTTTTGCCACCTTTACCACCCTTCACCAGCACCAGCGCTTCCCTGGCAGATCCACCATCAAACGAGCAGGTAATGTGTCGACCATCTGTAGCAGAAGCCGTGACATAAAAATTGCCCCCATGAAAGTGTTGATATGTATGAGCTGGATCCAATTTCTCGAGGGTTAATAGCGTCGTCCAAGTAGCGTCTGATGACGGTCCTCCTCCCCACTTTGCCATTGGAGGAAACCCCTCTAAGCTTCCATCTAAGCCATCTCTTCCATCCGTTCCATTTCCCCCATTGCCACCATTTTGTCCCTGACTTCCAGCGCCACCCACAGATCGAATCGTGAGGTTTTCAGCCTGCTCGATCTGGTTCGTTAAAATAAGGACGTTCCCACCACTTTCGCCAGCTTTTCCAGACGCTCCAGGCGCTCCAGCTTTGCCTGAGACACCGTTACCGAAGGCTTGTCCTGCAGCATGAGCACCCTCTTCTGCTTTGCTTCCATATTTGTGGCTACTATCTTTCCCAGAGACATCCCAGGTCACTTTTTGTTGGATGAGTAACTTGGCGGAGGCAGCAACAACGTTTTTGCCCTGCCATAGCTCCCCAGCGATTGATTGGTTGACAACCAACAGATCAGAAGCCAGCATTCTGAGCTCAGTCGCGCTTTGGAGCATTGCTGGAGCAAGACTCGCTAAACAGCTATCCAAGAAGAGAACAGCGCCTTTGATTTCGATCTGAGAGCCCTCTATCGAGACCACGGGATCTTTGAGATATTTCGAAAAGAGAGTCTCAATGAAGAGAGACTTTGCAGAATCTAGTTCGAACAGTTGAAGAAGACTGAGTAATTCAGTGTCTTGCAGAGTGGTTGCTAAAAAGGTGATTTTCTCTTTTGTGGTTCCACTACTCAATGCCTTTTTTAATTCTGGAATGCGCAGTAGGAAGGCCTCTTGTGCAAGCGCATTGTGGACAGCTTGACAGAGTGGATCCTCTTTCGAGACTCTTCCCAGTAAAGTATCGTTACAGTGAGTTGCCCAAACCTTTTTCAGCTCCGTAAAAAGCTCTTTCTCTGAAATCGCACCATTGTGCTGTAAAAAGAGAAAAGCTTTTGATAAGAGCGGTTGATTCGAAAAGAATGGATGCGAGATAAATTGTGCAATCGTTTGAGCGCTACCCAGCGCCTTATTCAAGGCGATTAACTCAGCTGTTTCGATTGACACTGTTTTGAAAAATTGGCTCAATGTTTCATCTGCTTGAGCGATTCCCACTTCGAAAAATGTCTTGGTAGCAGCCTCTTTTTCACTCTCCGTCAAAAGACCATGCTTCTTTTCAACCTTGCGTATGATGTTGTCAATGATTGGGGGAGTAGAATCAAACTCTTTTTTAATGCAGCCTTCGATGAATGCAGCCTTCTTGCGCGCCCCATCGATGACCAGGGCAAAGGATCCATTTCGTTGAATGATAAGCTGTTCATTTTTCCCTGGAAGACGCATCGCTGATTCATCGAGAATAACAATGGACTTTGCTAATCCAAAATGCTTTTGAGCATAGTTGATGACGGCATCCAGCATTATTTTTGAGGTCGGCTGCGCTCCAGTATATTTCAGATCGTTTAATAACTTCTGCGTCTGCTCAAAGGTTGTCTTGTGGTACTCACCCAAGGCACATTTCAAAACTACGTTTGCAAAGCTTGCGATCCCCTCCCCCTCTCCAAATGATTCTTCAAGTGCATGCGTTTCCAAAAAATGTGCGTATACTGGATCGAGAGTGGTTTGAGGGGAGAAGGTAAAGGCATCGGGTAATGGACTGCAGCTTTCTAATCTGGGAGGCGAGGAAAAGGCATCGGATAATGGACTGCTCCCTGCTAACTCCTCCTCTTGCTCGCCCTCTTTTTGCAGATACAAACAGCTTGCCTGTTTGGCATAATCGGAGAACGTTCTGTAATAGGTTCCCCCAACGAAGCAGGGAAATGATTTCGTCTGTAGATCATCTTTGAGAAGATAGCGGCCTCTTTTAAAAACAGCAGAGGTATAGTGGCCATGTTGAATGTCCTCTCCATGATGCACGATAGCAGCACCTACGCGGTAAAAAATTTTGCCGGCAGGAGAGTCAAAGAGGACCCTCGGCTCTCCCTCTCCCTCTCCCTCTCCTTTTTCAAAATCAAAAGCGAGTTCCGTTTGATTTTTTTGATTTTCACCTTCATGAAAGAAGCCGCGGTTGAGATAAATAACGGTTGAATTGGGAAAGGTTGAAATGGAACTGATTACTTTGACACCCGGCACTTTAAAATCTGAATCGATGGAGTCCTTCTCTTCAGTTACCTGAAGCAAGTCTGCCAATGGAATGGGCTCTTTAGAGGGCCTGTCAAGCATGATTTGCGCTACAAGATGTTTTTCTTCGGCTACATCCAAACGGCGCCCATCTGTAGGGTGCTCTTTTTTCTTTTGGATTCCTAAGCACAAATGGCCTGGGGTGTCATGAAGCCGTGATAAGAGATGCGAAAAAAGAAAGAGGTCGGGACTCTGCTGGCCTCCTTCAAAAAGAGGCTCGCCCAGATCACGATTTTCTGCAGGGCTCAATGAGTCTTGATAAATCTGTTGAAAATGGGCTACATCGTGGTTACTAACCGGCTCATTTTGGCGGATTTTGTTAATGAGACTGACAAGTGCGTGCAAAAATGGGGTAGCATTTGGAGAAATCTGGGATTCAGATAACACGTTGTCAAACCAGGGCGTTTCAGCAAGAAATTGCAGCCCACAGTTGAGCCAGCATGTATTGCCCAAATTTGGAAGTCCCGGACCTACCGTGTGAGAAACTTGGGATAATTTGAAACCTCTTGCCGCCGCCGTTTCTGAAGCTCCTCGCTTCTCACCTAATTGATTATACTCCTTTTCTTTCTCTTTGGGGCTTAAGACTTGCTGAGAGAGTCTCGAGACCTTTTCCAGATCAGACTGGCCTCCCTTTTCCACTTGGGCTTGAGGAGCGGGTTTTTTCTCTTGCTGGGTAGAATCTGGGTTGAGGAGTTTGGAAATTGTAGGATCAGATGGGGCAGCAGCTGGAGAAGTAATAAGAGGGATAGACATAAAAGCTGTTCCTTAGATTTCTCGAACTAATAGTATCAAGGAGAAGCTATTTTTTGTAAAAACATTAATATAGAAAAATAAGCTTTAATAAAATTGCCGTGCTCCAATACAGTGCATCAGATACGAAAATAGATGGAGTGGTTTTATGATCTCATTATTACTTCTCATTCAGACAATTACCGTGCCAGTAGCCACGATGCGCGAAAAGCCTGAGAATAACTCAACAATTGCGTCACAGGCAATTTTTTCAGAACAGGTGACTATTATAGAAAGCCTGGGTCCATGGGTAAAAATTGAGACGCTGAGCGACCACTATCAGGGATGGACAAGAAAAAGGGGGCTAGGCTCCCTTCCAGCATCAAGCTTGCCGCAAGTGATAGTCAAGCGGTTAGCAGCTCACGTCTACAATGTCACTGACACCGAACTTGGACCCATTCTCACACTTCCTTTTGAAAGCCGTCTTGAGCTTATCGAAGAGCTTCCACAGAGCGACAGGCGCTGGCTGAAAGTCAGACTTCCGGATGCGACTGAGGGCTTTATACAGCGAGGGGATGTAGCCTTTGAGATAAAGAAACTCAGCCGTCATGAGCTTATCGCTTTCAGCAAACAGTTTTTAGGCCTTCCCTACACCTGGGGAGGACGATCAAGCTTTGGCTATGACTGCTCGGGCTTTGTGCAAATGCTCTATCGACAGATGGGGGTGGCACTTCCTCGCGACTCAAAAGATCAGATCAATTTTGAAGGGTTTCGTAAGATTGAAATGTCACAGCTACAGCCAGGAGATCTTATTTTTTGGGGAAAAAATGAGCAAAAGATCAACCACTGTGGCATGTATCTGGGCAATGGAGAGTTCATCCACACCATAGCTTCGGTAGAGAAAATGCCCTACCTTCGCATAAGCTTACTTACCGACTCCTTTTGGGATGCCAAACCAACCAACTACCATGCCTATCGCACTGCCAGAACATTAAAATAAGGAAATTATTTCTGGAACGCGATAGTAATGGTCTCGCCCTGTTTGAGCTTGCGTCTTTTTCTAAAGAACGCTTTTATGTCGGCGCTCTTTTGCAGCTGAATTTTTTTGCGCAAATCTAAAAAGGTGGCCTCCTCTTCGAAAGTGAGAAGCTCTTCTTTTTCAACAGCGCCAGTAACAAAAATAGAAAGTGCACCTTTTTTTGGCACAACGACTACCTGATCTTTCACGAGGCGCACATCGTAGGCTATTTTTTGGGGATCTGCACATTCAGTGAAAGTAGCAGAAAAAAGCGCATCAGCGACCGTCGCTCCAGGATGCAGTTGAACGAGCGCCTCTTCTTCCACTTCGCCAACTACCCGCACACAAAAGCCAGCACTTTTTTCCTTGGTCTGTTTTGAGCGTTCAGAAAAAGTAATCACGCCAATCGTCGAAAGGACAAAGAGCATTAAGAACAGGAGGGCGCGTTCGGAAAAAAATAGGGCAGCTTCGTGCATACAGACCTCAAGTGCAAAGATGATAACGTGAGGAGATGAATTTTAGCGAAGAAAAAGATCTCCGGAGCGCACTGTGTAGTGCGTTCCATCATCAAGGAGGAGCGTGAGTGAGGCATCCTGTTCGATGGCCAACACTTTCCCTTTCAATTCTTTTTCATTTTCAACAATGGTGATCTCTTTGGAAAGCATCCAGCTCACTTTTTTCAGCCACTCTTTTTCGAGGGGTTGAGTACCCTCTTTTTTTGTTTTCTCCCACAGAAGTAAAAACTCCTTCACGAGCTCATCTTGAATGGTTTTTATGGGGATCTCATTGTCAGTTTCTATGAGTATTGAAGTAGCAGCTTTTGGAATAGTAGCAAGATCATTTTTTGTCATATTCACATTCAGGCCTATGCCAAGAATGATAAAAGTGTCCTCTTCAGTTTTTTCAGCTTCGGTCAAGATGCCGCCAATTTTTTTGCCCGCCACCAAAAGATCATTGGGCCATTTGATTTGTGCGTCGATGGAATGGTTCTTTAAAACAGCAGCCAGGCAGAGCGCTGCCAGTTGCGAAAAAAAGAAGGGTGCTGGCGCAGAAGAAGCCGCTGCAAAAAAGGCAAAGGAAAGATAGAGGTTTTTGCCTTTTGGCGAGTGCCAGTGGCGTAAATGGCGGCCTCTTCCTTGGGTCTGTTCATCGGCAGTAATGATAGCAAGCTCATCTTTTGTAAAGTCAGCTTTGTGGCGTTTAGGCCAGCTATTTGTGGAATCTACGGAGCTAAAGTGGTAGTATGTAATTCTCATGCATTTCACAAATCATAAATTATGTTTAGTCTTCGCTTTTTGAGTCGAGTTGATCTACGCGTTGTCTTCATCATCTTTCTTTTGATGGGCGTAAGCCTGATCACTATTTCCTCCTACTCGTCAACTGCTCTTTGTGACTTGCGACGAGATCCTGGAGCCGATAGTTCAGCTTTCATGACCTCCATGGTGCGCTCGCAAATCAAATGGTTCTGTATTGGCTGGGGACTATTTTTTCTCTTTTCGGGATTTGATTACAACAAACTCCGTGAATATGCCTGGATAATTTATGCCATCAGCATCATTGCCCTGATCGGACTTTTCTTCACCGACCCCATTCAACGAGTGCAGCGCTGGTATCGCCTGCCCTTCATACAGTTCAACATGCAGCCATCAGAGCTTACAAAGCTTGCCGTGATCATTGCCATGAGCTGGTTTTTAGAAAAAAGGGCCAGTTCCTCGCGCTCATTTGTGACCACCTGTGGCGCGCTTTTAATTGCCGCCTGCCCCTTTCTTTTGATCCTTAAACAGCCCGATCTTGGCACAGCCCTTGTACTTTATCCCATGACGCTTGTCATGTGCTATTTTGGGGATATCCATCCATCAGTAATGAGGCTACTTCTTTTTATTGGTGCCCTTGCTTTTGCGCTGGTCTTTCTGATCTTTAGCGGCGCCATTTCGCATGAAAATGCCAGGCCCTATGCGCATAAGTTTTTAAAAGAGTACCAGTATGAACGGCTCAATCCAAACACGCACCATCAAAAAGCAGCGGTTACGGCCATTGCCGTTGGCGGCATTCATGGTGTTGGCTGGAAAAATAGTGAGTATGCAAGAGGTGGCTCATTGCCCGCTCCCTATACTGATTCGGTCTTTTCTGCCTTCGGTGAAGAGTTTGGTTTTATCGGACTTATTTTCTTGCTCGTTCTTTTTTATGCCTTAATCTATTGTAGCTTTCAGGTAACAGTTGTTGCAAAGGACCCTTTCGGAAGGCTGCTTGCGAGCGGCATCGCCGTCTTCCTTGCAATTCACGTGCTGATTAACATTGGAATGATGTGCGGCTGGCTGCCCATTACAGGCGTGCCCCTTGTGCTTGTAAGTTATGGTGGCTCGCACATTGTCAGCACGATGATTGCCATTGGGATTTTGCAGAGTATCTATAGCAGAAGGTTTATGTTTTGATGAGTACTCATTTCCTTTTTCAGCCTGGTGAGTGGCTTGGCACAGGTCAGGTGAGTTTTAGCATGAGTCCTGACGTTCTTCATTTCCGTACCAAGTGGGTGGTGACAGAAGTTGAGGAGAAAAATTTTCATGGCACGCAGATCGTCGAAATTGTAGGTGGCGATCGCATCGTGAACGATTTTCTAATCAAACCGCAGGGTGGAGGGGCTTTTGAAATTATTCTGGAGAATGAGCTACTTGGAACTTTTAGTGGGACGGGGGTAGTTGAAGAGCGCACGATAGCGTGGGAATTTCGCGAGAAGGGAGCGTTCGAAGGCTATGAGGTGTATCGGCGCACCGATGATACAGAGTATACCATGCATGCCGAGTACCTCTCGTCAGATCAGATGCGCACGATGATTCGAGGCAGAATCTGGAAGCGGGTAGCCCATTTCATCGAAGAGGGCAAAGAGAGCGAGCAAGAGGGAGAGGGGACATTTGATGGATAGAATTATCTGTCTCTTGCTTGCAGTTGTTTGTACAGCATGTAGTTCGGCCGCGATGATGACAGCGCAGAACTATCAGGATGTGTGCATTGGGCAGAAAGCTTCTGATCTTGAGGCAAAATATGGCGAGCCCTACGAAGTGCGAAGGGGCATTGATGGTGTGAAAGAGTACATCTATCTAGAGCATATTCCAGTGTCAGGAACAGGTGAAGTGGTACGGGAGTATCTTTTTGTCATATCCAACGGCCAGGTGGTCAGCAAAAAAGTGAGCGAAGCGCGCTCAGCAAGCCACCAATTCATCTCACATTAACGCAATAACAGATCACCAAAATGAGTTTTCTTGATTTGGTGATCGGTTTTCTCTATACTTATCCCTTATCTCAGCATATGATAAGTTAAAAGTCTTAAGTGTTATACCGAAGAAAATTCAAGAATCGGGAATTTAAGCTCCAGGCATAGGAAATTAAAAATATTTTTTATATAGATCCACTTCTCACGCATCCTCGAAGGCAATGTAGCCTTGTGAACGCGGAGACGGAGAGGCGGGGAGACGCAGAGAAAAATTATAAATTATTGACTACTCTTGTGGTGTTACAGAAGAGCTCATTGACAGTGGCTATTTTGCACATGTTATCGATTTTGGAAGCCTTTTCAATGGCAAGCGAGTCGATCAAAAATGACACCGCTCTTTAGACAAGATTCACAGGATTTTTAGCGGCAGAACAGGATGGGTAGGATCGGCTACGCCGGCATGATAAGCAGGATAACCGCTCCTAAAAATCTACACATTCTGGCTTTTTCGATGAACCCGTGATTCTATGTACAAAACAAAAACAACAAAACAGACCACCAGGATAGCTTGTGAGCGTATCCTGTATATCATGCCGGCACAGCCGATCCTGCCCATCCTGTTCTGCCCATCCTGTTCTGCCGCTAAAAATCCTGTTTTATCCTGTTGCTACGCAGCTTTGATTTTGATGTCCACGCCCGCTGGAAGTGTCAGTGTTTTCAATGCATCAATTGTCTTTGCTGTCGGATTGAGAATATCAACAAGTCGCATATGGGTGCGAATTTCAAACTGCTCCCGTGACTTTTTGTCGACGTTCGGTGATCGCAACACTGTAAAGCTTTCACGTCGTGTCGGCAGCGGTATCGGGCCAACAACCGCGGCTCCAGTACGTTTTGCTGTCTCAACGATATCAAGTGTCGAACGATCCAAAAGACGCTGATCGTAGCCCTTCAGGCGGATGCGGATCTTTTGACGTTGCGCTTTTGGCTGCTGTGGTTTGCCTGCTTCTTGCTTTGTATGCTTTTCAGCTTTTACAGCAGGTTTGTTCTCAGGCTTTTCAGCCTTCACAGCCTTTGTAGCCTTTGCAGGCTTGTCCATATCTTTTTTTTCTAGCTCTTTTTTCTCTTGCTTTGCCATGACTATTTTGCCTTTTTGCCTTTTTGCCTACTTCTTAATGATTTCTTCTTGGATTTTTGCCGGTACCTTTTCAAAGTGACTTGGCTCCATCACATACACAGCTCTTCCTGAAGAGAGCGAGCGCAGCTGCGTGGAGTAGCCAAACATCTCACTTAACGGTACAAGTGCGTGGATGATTTGCCTTCCGCCCTTCAGCGCATCTTGACCCAGAATACGGCCGCGACGACGGTTCAAGTCACCAATCACATCACCGATACAAGCTTCTGGACAGGTGACGTCCACCTTCATGATCGGCTCTAAGATCACAGGGCTGCACTTTTTCGCCGCTTCCTTGATCGACATAGAACCGCAGATCTTAAAGGCAAGTTCAGAGGAGTCCACTTCATGGTAGGAACCATAGACAATGGTTACCTTGACATCAACAAGAGGATAACCTGCCAACACACCTGTTGTAAGCCCCTCTTCAATACCCTTGATGACAGCTGGTACGTACTCTCTTGGGATAGAACCACCAACAATCTTACTGATAACTTCATTGCCTTTTCCAGCCTCATTCGGCTCCACTTCAATCTCAACGTGAGCATACTGACCACGGCCACCACTCTGCTTCACAAACTTGGTCTGCGCGCTGCCCGGCTTCAAGAGAGCTTCCTTGTAGGCAACTTGTGGCTTACCAACATTTGCCTCTACACTAAACTCCCGCTTCATACGATCATAAAGAATCTCAAGGTGAAGCTCGCCCATACCAGAAATGATCGTCTGGCCAGTCTCTTCGTTTGTTGTAACGCGGAATGTTGGGTCTTCATCAGAAAGTGAGCTGAGTGCAAAAGCGAGCTTTTCTCGGTCTGCCTTTGATTTTGGCTCAATAGCCATGGAAATTACAGGTTCCGGGAATTCCATTTTTTCTAACAGGAGCGGATGGTCGATATCGCATAGCGTATCACCCGTTGTGGCCTTTTTCAAGCCCACACAAGCGGCGATGTCACCAGCATAAAACTCATCACGCTCTTTTCGCTGGTTAGCATGCATTTCAAGCAGACGAGAGACACGCTCTTTGGTATCTTTCGTGGAGTTGAGGATGGTACTTCCCTTAGTAAGAGTTCCGCTGTAGATGCGGATATAGGTAATTCGACCTACATAGGGATCAGACATGATCTTGAAGGCAAGCGCCGCAAAGGGTCCTGTATCTTCAGGATGCAAAATCTTCTCTTCATGCGTGTCATAATCGAACGCTTTAATTTCACCACGATCGAGCGGTGAAGGCATCCAGTTCATCACGGCATCAAGAAGCTGCTGTACGCCCTTATTTTTGAAAGCGGATCCGCAAAGTACAGGATTCAATTTGTTCGTGACAACGCCTTTTCTGATGGCAGCATTAATCTCGTCGACAGTGAGCGAATCTGGATTTTCCAGCACTTTATGCATGAAGGTTTGGTTAGATTCGTCAATCGTCGCAAGCTCTTCTAAGAGCTCCATACGCATCTTTTTGCACTGCTCGCGAAGCTCTTCTGGGATTTCTGCCTCTTCCCAGTCAGCACCAAGTGTCTCATCATGGAAGTAGTAGGCTTTCATGGTGACGAGGTCACACATGCCCTTAAAGCCGCCCTCTGCGCCAAGTGGGCAGTGGACTGCAAAGGCATTAGCGCCTAATTTCTCACGGATACTTGCGATCGCTTCAAAGAAGTCTGCTCCCACGCGATCCATTTTGTTAACGAAGGCAATTCGTGGAACGCCATACTTGTCAGCCTGGCTCCAGACAGTCTCTGACTGTGGCTCCACGCCTGATACAGCGTCAAATACAGCGACAGCACCATCGAGAACGCGTAGTGATCGTTCAACTTCAATCGTAAAGTCAACGTGACCGGGAGTGTCGATAATGTTGATTCGGATGTCTTTCCAGAAAACGGTTGTTGCAGCTGAGGTGATCGTGATACCGCGCTCTTGTTCTTGCGGCATCCAGTCCATAGTTGCTGCACCCTCATGCACCTCGCCCATTTTATGAACGCGGCCGGTGTAGTACAAAATACGTTCTGTCGTCGTCGTTTTACCAGCATCAATATGAGCCATGATGCCAATATTACGGATATTCTTGACTTTTTCTTTTTCAGGTCTTGCCATACGTAACTTAGTTCCTCTTCCTTATTCCTTATTTGCCGATTACCATTTGTAATGAGCAAATGCCTTGTTGGCCTCTGCCATTCGGTGAGTGTCATCTTTTTTCTTGATCGTCGTGCCTTGATTGTTGTAGCAATCAGAAAGCTCGAGAGCAAGTGCTTCTTCCATGGATTTTCCGGGGCGTGCTCTTGAATGTAAAATGATCCAGCGCACGGCCATAGAAACTTGGCGAGGAGGTGGGATTTCAACAGGCACCTGGTAAGTGGCACCACCAATACGGCGAGATTTCACTTCAACCGCAGGCTTGGCATTTTCGAGCGCTTGCTCAAAGGCCTCTAAGGGGTTTTCAGACTTCACGCGCTTAGAAAATTTTTCCAAGGCGTTGTAGACAATTCTTCTGGCTGTGGATTTTTTTCCACTCAACATTAACTTGTTGATAAATTTTGACAGTAACTTGCTTCCATATAATGGATCAGGTACGCCTTCTCTTGTTTCAGCACGATGTCTTCTTGACATAACTACTTCAATCCTTTCGTAAGTTGATACTAAACACACTTACGATCAAAATACTTCACCTGGCTCTTGCAAGCCTTTTCGAGATTTATATTTGTTCCCACTTTGTTCCCACTTTGTTCCCACTTGGAAGAAATAGAAATCTCGAACCAGGATAACTATGTGTCAAATTATCCTAGCGTTACTTGGGTTTTTTCGCCCCATACTTTGATCGGCTCTTTTTTCTATCCTTAACTGGTGAACAGTCGAGGACTCCGCGAACGATGTGGTAGCGCACACCAGGAAGGTCTTTTACGCGACCGCCACGCACCATAACGATGCTGTGTTCCTGAAGATTGTGGCCCTCACCACCGATATAGGCAATCACCTCTTGACCGGTTGAAAGCCTGACCCAAGCCACTTTACGAAGCGCAGAGTTTGGCTTCTTCGGTGTCTTGGTTTTTACTTGCACGCATACTCCACGCTTTTGCGGACAGCTTTTCAGAGCTGGAGATTTGCTTTTGCTTTTTTTAGCACGACGAGGTTGTCGTACCAATTGACTAATTGTGGGCATGAATTCTCTCCAAAGAAAAATCATTTCGGTTAAACATAACGGGCTACTATACCACTCGTCGCGACTTAATCTCAACAAAGAAACGCACATTCCCAAAATTCATCCTCAGAAATAGACCCATCGTAAATGAGGAATTGATTCGTGAACGTGCCCGAGCCCGAAATAAAACCAACTCTTCATTAATGAGTATACTCATTTTCAGAGTGAGGCAGGCTCTCCTAAGCCCGTAGGGCGACCCGATTTTAAAGCCCGCAGAGACCGAA
>Ga0364909_10177_pt1 | contig 23155 bp, 24 predicted proteins | sample SorcelJu500001C3_3_FD_206966 | JGI IMG/M metagenome (GOLD analysis project Ga0364909, IMG submission 206966) | Enriched cells from Trout Bog Lake Hypolimnion, Wisconsin, USA - BchlTB.June25.5000.01.C3 | ecosystem: Environmental > Aquatic > Freshwater > Lake > Hypolimnion/Profundal zone | place... | reverse complement strand
AGACGTCACTAACCAAACGGGACACTAGCGTCGCAAGCAATCCGTTCAACCTCTAAAGAGTCCAAAATGCCAACTGGTACAGGGTACAGCATCCATTCAGATTTAATTTCTTTCAAAGGTTACTTAAGGAGACTTTGAGGAATTTTGAGAGAGGGGTGGGGATTTGGAGTGATAACAGAGGAAAGGCAACAATGAACTGAAGATAAACTTTTTAGGAGTCCGAGATAGTCCGAAGGCATCCATAAAAGGAGTGTATGCTGGAGTGTATGCTAGGTTGTTGCGAAACAAAGAAACCCCAAGCAAATAAACTGCTTAGGGTCTATAGATGGCGGAGAAGGTGAGATTCGAACTCACGGTACTTGCGTACACACGCGTTCCAGGCGTGCACCTTAAACCACTCGGTCACCTCTCCGTAATGTTTTCATCGACGGCGGATGCATCACTCATCGGCCTGACGTGGGCTCTATCTATACTGCGGGCCACTTTTTTACAACAGAAATTAACGTCGGTTCTTAAAAAAGTCCCGCAGCAGGTGGCTGCATTCTTCTGCGAGGACACCGCCAGTAACAGTAAAACTGTGGTTGAGCAACCCATCGCCGCCGATGCGATATTTCGAAACAATCGCCCCGCCTTTTGGGTCAACGGCGCCAAAAACCAGCCGGTTGATTCTTGCATGCACCATTAATGCTGCGCACATAGCGCAGGGTTCAAGCGTTACATACACTGTAACCCCCGGCAGTCTGTAGTTGTTGAGTACCTGCGCCGCTGCGCGAATGGCCACCATCTCGGCGTGTCCAGAAGGGTCGGCCTGACCGACGCAGATATTTCCCGCTTCCGCCAGAACCGTTCCATCGATCCCGACAATAACCGCACCCACCGGTACTTCCCCCGAAAAAGCGGCCGTGCGGGCTTGCATCAGGGCTTTTTCCATCATCCGAATGTCTTCGGGAAACGATTCCCTCTTTGTTGACGCCTGCAGCATAACCTACCTCTTGAAAAAACGATTGGGATTCTCTTTGCTATTTTTAGCACGGGAACTTACAATTACAAAAAAGACATTGCAGGAACGGATTCGAAACTAAATTATTGGTGTCCGGTTATGAATGAAAAAAAAGTGGCGGTGCTCGCCTACGAGTACAACCTGGATAACAAATCTAATATCGAAAAAGCCCTGTCGGTCACTTCCGATATTACGTTTCAGGACGATGTGAAGATCTTTCAGCAGGAACTGAACAGGAAACATTACGATATCGTTTTGGTGAATGTCTGTCAGGAGAACGGCAGAAAGATGGAACTTCTGGAAAATATCATCGATTACACACCGTTGACCCCGATCATTATCACCTGTGATATAGAAGACAATGATCTGGTCGATGAGATACTTGGTACCAGAGCCTATGATGTCCTGACTCGCCCTTTTTCGCCAGCCACAATAAAGAGAATTGTGCGCCAGGCCTTGCAGAAACGGCAACAGTCTAATGAACTCGCCTACCTGCGAGGTGAACAGGATATCGTCTATAATTTCGACCGGATCATCGCTGAGAGCGACAATTTCAGGGCTATTGTTGACAACCTGAGAAGATTTGCCGCCACCGATGCCACTATTCTGCTCACCGGCAACACCGGCACGGGCAAGAGTTACCTTTCCGGTACCGTCCATTATAACTCACCCCGCCGGGACCGTCCTTTCGTCAAGATCAACTGTGTCAATATCCCGGAAGCACTGCTGGAAAGTGAACTCTTTGGCCATGAAAAAGGTTCGTTCACCGGTGCGGACAAGTTGCGTATTGGTCGTTTCGAGCAGGCCGACGGCGGCACCATCTTCCTCGATGAAATCGGTGAGATTTCTCTGGAGATCCAGTCGAAACTCCTGCGCGTGCTTGAGGAAAAATCCTTTGAGCGGGTGGGCGGCAACAAAACCATCAAAGTGGATGTGCGACTCATCGCTGCCACTAACAAAGATCTGGCTGAGCAGATTGTTGCCGGAAAATTTCGGGAAGACCTCTTCTACCGGATCAATGTCCTGCCGGTATATCTCCCTCCGCTCAAGGATCGGCCCTCCTGCCTTGTTCCCCTTGCCCAAGGGTTGCTGAAAAAGGCCGCGGCTTCGATGAAAAAAATGAACATCAGCGGATTCAGCCCCGAATCCCTTGCCATGATTCAACGTTACGATTGGCCGGGTAATATTAGGCAACTGGCCAATATCATCGAACGGGCGGTCATCCTTGAGGATAGTGACAAGATCCACCCTCAGTCACTGCACATCCCTGAGCTGGAACGATTTAAAACTCCCTTGATCACGATAACGGAACCGTTGGAAGCCCATGAAAGAGAACTGATCCTCAAGGCCCTGAACGAAAATCTCTGGGTACAGAAGAACGCTGCCCTTTGTCTTGGCATCAGCCCCCGGGCCTTAAACTATAAAATTAAAAAATTTGGAATTACCCATCAGAATTGGCGGAAACACAAGGCGATATGAATGCATTGCCCATCAATGCAGATGCCCGCCGGTGCTTGACATGGTCAGGTTGCCGTCTTTGACGCCGCGCAGGGCGATCAGGTTTTCCGCCAATTCCTGCACCTTTGAAGCTCTTCCCTTGACAATGGTCACCTCCAGGCAGTTGTGATTGTCCATATGCACATGGGTGGTCGAAGTGATTTGGTGATGGTACTCGTGCTGCAACTCAGTGATCTTTTCCTGGAGCTGCGGTTGGTGATGGTTGTAAACCAGGGTGACAACGCCGATTACCTCGCTGTCCTGCTCCCATTCTTCGTTCACCAATACTTTTCTGATGAGATCGCGAACCGCCTCGGACCGGTTGGAATAGCCCCTGAGTTGGATGTACTCGTCGAACTGCTTTGAGAGAATTTCTTCAAGTGAGATGGAAAATCGTTTGAGCATAGCCTGTTATATCCCTTTCTCCAGTTCTTTCAGTTTTTCGAGAATGACTTTTGCTTCGGCGCGGTACTTTTCCGGTACACTCATGTCTTTTGAGGATCGGGTGAGATACTGCTTGGCGATCTTCATCCGCCCCAGATAGAGATTGTATTTGGCCAGATAAAAAGTGCTGGTGCCTTCTTTGCCGCGGTCTGCCTCTATTTGCCCGAGATCAAAGTAGATTTGCGGATACTCGGGCATGACGGCCGCCACTTTTTGCAGAAGCTGTTCCGCTCTGGCACTTTTTCCCCGCATCAGTTCCATCTTCGCCAGGTGATAGACGCCATACATATCGGTTGGATCGCGTTTGAAGGCCTTTTCCAGCAGCAGCCGCGCCTCTTCCATCCTTCCCCCATCTCTGAGAATAATCGCCTGGTCAATTTCGAGAATATCCTTGGCCGGATACTGTGCCCGCACTGCAGCGAGATATTGCAGCGCCTGATCCACATTATGATTGTCACTTTCCAGCAGCGCCATGCCGTATTTGGCCAGGGCTTGCTCCTCTTTGCTTGAGGCGGAGGCCAGAATATTGGCGTAGTTCATCCGCAGTTTGTCGTGATCAACGGAATACATCATCACCCGGTATTTGAACCGGAGAAAATCAAAGTTATCGGTTTTGAGGTAGGCGCCCTTTACCCTCTGTTTGTCGTCATGTTCAAGCAAGGTCTCGACATACCCCAGCCGGGCCTCGGGGTCGGGATGGGTAAGGAGATACTGGGGCGTATCGGCACCCATGCGATATCGGGTTATCCGTCGCATTACCTTAAGCATTTCTTCCATCGCGGATGGGTTGCGTTTCATTTGCTGCATCCAGCCAAACGAGAGCCGGTCGGCCTGTTCCTCGTCCTCGCGGCTGTACTTCAGGTTGATTGCCTGTCCAGTGGCCATGGAACCGACCATCAGCCCCGGCGAAAGCCCTGGAACCCCAAGGGCCAGGCCAGCGATACCGGCGAGCAGCGAGAGCGCGCTGACTTTGGTGCCTTTTTCCATGTGTTGGGCAATGTGGCGGCTGACGACATGGCCGATTTCATGGGCAAGGACACTGAGCAGTTCATCCTCGGACTGCATGGTTTCAATCAGGCCGGTATAAAAAAAGACCAGGCCGGCCGGGGCGGCAAAGGCATTGAATTGATCGCTTTTGACCACAAAGAACCGGTACTCGAAATACTGCGGTCCGATGGTTTGCAGGACCTTGCCCCCCAGGTTGTTAATATACTGGCTGATATCAGGTTCATCGAGGATCGGCAGTTCTTTGCGGACCGAATAGAGCAGCTGTTCGCCGATCTTTCGCTCCTCACCGATAGTCAGGGCCAGCGCCTGCATCGGCACCAGTGCATAGGCGAGGAGTGTGAGCCAACTAACAAGGCGGAAGATGCTACGTTTAATTTTCATAGGCCATTTCGAAAAAAACAGGGATAGGCTGTAATGCCAACGCGGATCGCGACAGCGTTCCCGGCAAGGTAACGCTTTCCAGCGGAGCCCGCAACTCCGCCGACTGAATTTTCTTACCGTCTTCGGTTCATGTACCGGTCCAGCCGGTCCACTGCCAGCGAACAGGGGAAAGTCAGGAGGCAATAGAGGGCAGCAACCGTCAGCCAGACCTCAATGGTCAGATAGGTCGAGGCCATCAGCTGGGTTCCCTGGTAGGTCAGTTCCTGGATTGAAATTACCGAGACAATGGCCGAATCCTTGACCAGGGAGATCATTTGGCCGGCCAGCGGCGGCAGTACCCGGCGGACCGCCTGGGGCAGAACGACATTGCGCAGACTCTGTCCTCTCGTCAACCCCAGGGCAGCGGCCGCATCCCATTGAGGGCGTCCGATGGATTCGATTCCCGAGCGCAGGATCTCCGCCACATAGGCGCTCTCAAATACCGCCAAGGTGACCAGGGCGGAGAGAAAGGCGGAAAGCTGCACGGGAGGGGCAAAACACACGGAGAGCAGCAACTGCCAGCGTGAGGAGACCGAACTTGCAAGAAGATCGAGGTCGAAGAGCGGAATGAGCTGGTCGGCCAGGAAAAAATAAAAGAGGAAAATAATGACCAACGGCGGCAGATTGCGCATCAACTCGATATAGGCCCGCCCCACTAACCGCCCATAGAGGCTCCTGCCGGTGCATGCCAGGGCCATGCACAGCCCGAGGATAAGGGCAAGCACACTGCTCCACAGGCTCAGGCGCAACGTCGTCAACAGGCCTTGGATCAGATAGTTGGCCACCCACCTCCCTTTTTCCTGGTCGTAGCGGAAAAGAAACTGGGGGATTGCCCGCCAGTTCCAGGAATAATGGAGGTGCACGGTGATCCGGTAGGCAACGAATCCCGCCGCGCCGAGCAGCAGCAGCACCAGGATTGCATCAAGCGCATTGAAAGAACGGCGGTTGGGCAACATGAAGAGCCGGCAGCTAAGAAATATCCAGGCTCACAACACCAGCGACTGCCACTGGGTTGTGTTGAACCAATAGTTGTAGCGCTCGTCGATCCAGCCCCTGCTTCTGACGACTTCAATCCAGTTGTTGAAGAAATTAAGGGTGTCGACATCACCTTTGCGGACACCGAAACAGATCGGTTCCTTCATCAGTTGATCGGGATAGACCTTGAGCAGATCGGGAGCGGTCGCCGCGCTCTGGACAGGCAGGGGCTGCCCGGCAACCATGGCGTGGACCCGGCCGTTTTTGACCTCCTGGACTGCGGCGGGTTCATCATCAAAGAGGCGCAATGTTGCCAGGGGAAACCGATCCCTGGCGGCAATGGCAGCTGTTGATCCCAAACGGGCGGCAAGGGTGACCCCAGGCCGGTTGAAATCATCAAAGGTAAATCCTTCGGTCATCTTTTTGTTGGCCAGCAACCCCTGGCCGGTGAAGTAATAGGGGGTGGTGAAGTTGATTTTCATGTTGCGTTCGGCGGTGACGGTCATGCCGCCGATAATGACATCGAATTTACCGGCGATCAGCGAGGGGATGATGCCGGACCACTTGGTCGGCACAAACTCGATCTGGATGCCCATGTCCTTGGCCAACTGCCTGGCGACATCGATTTCAAAGCCGATCAGTTCACCCTTTTTATCCTTCATTGCCCAGGGGACAAAGACATCCATTCCCACCCTGATGGTGCCGCGTTTGACGATTTGTTCAATAGCGCTTTCGGCGGTGATCTTCTGCTGGATTTCACCGGCACCGGCCATCTGGATCAGCAACAGCACCAGCATCGTCAACCCGGCAATTACGGCACCTGTTCGTTTCATAGCCAACTCCTGTGTTTTCGATTGGTTCACCACGGACAGTTCAGAGAATCTGACGGAGGAAATTTTTCGTCCGTTCCCGGACGGGCCGGAGAAAGAACGGCTCTGTGGCCGCTTCCTCGACTATCTTTCCGGCTTCCATGAAAATGACCCGGTCGCTCACTTCCCGGGCAAATCCCATTTCATGGGTGACCACCACCATGGTCATGCCTTCCTCAGCGAGGACGCGCATGACATCCAGAACCTCGCCGATCATCTCCGGGTCCAGAGCGCTGGTGGCCTCGTCAAACAGCATCACCCGGGGGCGCAGCGCCAAGGCGCGGGCAATGGCCACCCGTTGCTGCTGGCCACCGGAGAGTTCGTCGGGATATGTATTGATTTTATCTCCCACTCCCACTTTGGCCAGCAGTTCCCTGGTGGCAAGGGTAGCCTCTTTTTTGTTTTTTTTGCGAACCAGGCACTGGGCCAGATTGATGTTTTCCAGGACCGTGAGGTGCGGAAACAGATTGAATGCCTGGAACACCATGCCGACCTCGCGCCGGATGGCCAGCCGGTTGCGCTCGTTTTCGTCGAGGGGGATGTTGTCGATAACAATGCTGCCTGAATCGAGGGCTTCCAGACCGTTCAGGCAGCGGAGTAACGTTGATTTCCCTGAACCCGAAGGGCCGACCACCACCACGACCTCACCGCGTTTGACCCGGACCGAAAAATCGTCAAGGGCCCGCACCGGGCCGGGAAAGGTTTTGACGAGGTGATCGGCGACGATAATCGCTGCATCCCTGTTGCCGAGGTCGGAAGGTGCATCCATTTCAGGCGATCCGGGGGTAGCGCCGCTCCAGGCCATGGGCCAGGGCCGACAGGGTCAGGGTTAATACCAGATATATGGCTGCCACCACAAACCAGATCTCAAAAGTGAGAAAAGTCTCGGCAATGATGGTCCGCCCTTCCATGGTGAGGTCATAGACCGCGATAGTGCTGACCAGAGCGGAATCCTTGATCAGGGAAACGGCCTGGCTGGTTAATGGCGGCAGAACGCGTCGGATGGCCTGCGGCAGGATGATTCGTTGATAGGTGTGGTAGCGACTGAGGCCCAGGCTGATGCTGGCCTCCCATTGCCCCTGACCGATGGATTCAATCCCGGCCCGAAAGATTTCGGAGGCATAGGCACCCTCGAACAGGCTGAGAGCGACAATCGCGGTAGCGGTCCTGCCGATATTAAAAATCGGGGCCATGACAAAATAGAGGAAAAAAATCTGCACCAACAGCGGGGTGTTCCTGATCAGTTCGAGATATCCCCTGGCCAGCCAGCGGCCCACCGTAGAGGCGGAGAGGCGGAGCAACGCGGTTGCCAGACCGATGATGCCGGCAAAGACCAGACTCACGGCGGTGATCTTCACAGTCACCACCAATCCTTGCAATAGCGGACCGGGGTGAAATTCACCAGCAGTGACCATGAAGAGATACCGGGGTATCTGCCGCCAATGCCAGCTGTATCCCATTTTTTCGCCGCCCAGTACTATCAGCCAGACCACAGCGGCCAGAGTCAGGACGAAACCGAGTATATCTCTAATAACTATGAAAGCGTTGAGACGTGAGCGCATGCAATCCGATGCCGGGGGTTGGTCATTCTCTCATGATGTAGAGCCAAGCTGCTCACAGGGCGGACCAAAGAGCAGATTCGGCAATAATACTCCAACATAGTGTACACCATGTCGTTCAGTTCTGGTCGCAAATTTGCCAGTATATCTGCCGGCTAATCCGACAAAGAAAAACATCTTTGCAGCAGCCTTCGCAGCAGTCTTCGCAGCAAGAATGTTCTTCCTTCCCCGGAGGGGCGGATGCATTCCGACCCTGAACCGGTCTCGAATCAGGCCTGGCAGGCCGATAACCATCTCGGATGTCGGCCCGGCTTGGTGGTGCGTATACGAATCCCTTTCTGCTGCCCATCATTGCAATCATCTCTTAATTAAATATAAAATATATCTATTGTATATTGCATATTGCCATATTGCATTCCTCTGGAATGGGTGCATAATCCTTAGCAAGCCGGCAGGTATGATTATTTCAGTCTGAAGGAAGAATAATGGACGCATCACCGATGTTCATTTCCAGCGAATAATCGGTATAAATTTAAGTAGATAACGAGGACACACCATATGATACGAATCGTCACGTTAAGCGGGAGCAAGAATAGGGTGGGGAGTACTGCTCGGATGCAGGAACTGACTGAACAGCTGCGGATAGCGGAGATTGATGTCCTTTGCTGTCAGGGAATGCGACGAACCCTGGACGGAAGCGAGGATCAGGTTGGAAAGATAGCCGAATCGCTCCAGATGACCTACAGCTTTTCAGCAACCAGTTGCGGCGCGGGTACTCGCGGGGGAGGATCTGCAAATATCATTACCGGGCTTTCGATACTTGCAGGAGCCCATGTGTGGATGCTCAACAGCGGGAGCTTTCCGCTTCCCGGTGAAGAGACCGGTAAAAAACAGATGGCGCAATATGCTGTTATCCGCAAAAAGGGCGATTCGTTACTGGTGATCAATGCGGAATTGTCGGCAGACGCTTCTGCTCAACTCCTGCAGTTGCAGGCCATATTCTCGCATCCGCTCCTTCAAGAACATTATGGTGCCGTTGCCCTCTGCAGCAACGGCAACACTGCTGTTTCCCCGCGGCATTTACGTTCCGCTACCGCGTTGTCACCCTATAAGCTCACTACTGAAACAACGGCGACGGCCTCCAACGGCGAGACCGTTTCTTCGGTAGTCTCTGTGGATGATCCGGGAAACTTGGAACAAATGATCGATGGGGTGATATTCACCCTCATTGAAAGAAAGCTGGCTCCGGCTATGATTAAAACCCATGGTTCCTTTCTGGCCCTCAAGCCCGCTTCGATCCTGGCCGCAGAGTTTGAACTCAATCATATCCCCCCGGAGAAGAGGCACAAGTTTTTCTTTCCGCTCTCTTTTACGGAGCAGCGGCTCGAACTCAGGGAAAGTTGATCAACGCCAGCAGATTGGTCGGAAATGACCGTTGTGCACCCTAAATTCGCTGGCGGTGTGCATACCACCAAAATAACATCATCACCTAAAAGAAGAGGACATTGCTGGCACCAGGATCTCCAGGAGGAACTTCAATGGCAGGCCGGGCAATCTGGAAAGGAATTATCCATTTCGGCGAGACGAATGTGCCGGTTAAGCTGCATACGGCTGTCAAGGAAGAGCGGATTCAGTTTCATCTCCTCCACCGGACCGATCATGTGAGATTGCACCAGCAGATGCTCTGCGCCCATGAAAAAATACCTGTGCCGGCAGAAGCGCAGACCAAGGGATTTGAAGTAGAGGCGGGCAAGTATATCATTGTCGATCCTGCGGAGCTGGAACAAACCATCCCTGGAAGCAGTCGGATGATCGAGGTCCACGAATTCGTCAAAAGCGAACAGCTCGATTCCCGATTTCTTGATCGCGTCTACTCTCTGGAAGCGGATTTAGATATAAATGCAGCAGGATATAACGAACTTGCTGGGGCTTTGCAGGAGATGTCCGTAGCAGGCCTTTGTACCTGGACAATGAGAAAGCGATCCTATTTCGGAGCGTTGCAGGCAAGCGGCAGGACGCTTCGCCTGAATACCTTGCGCTACGCCGACGAAGTGATTTCGGTGCAATCTCTTGAACTGCAGGAAATTCCCGTGTCCGAAAAGGAATTGAAAATCGCTGGCGATTTGATCAGCCAGTTGACTGCTCCTTTTCAACCGCAGAAATTTGAAAACGAACATCAGCACAGGCTGCAGGAACTGATTGAGAAAAAAGCCCGAGGAGAAAAAGTTGTGCTCCTCCGCCCCAGGATTCTGCAACCCACAGCCTCGGACAAACTGCTTCAGGCCCTGGAAGCGAGCCTGAAGAAAGCCGCCTGAAAGGGGAACTGGAATGGCTGCGCAAGGAATATGGAGCGGAACGATCAGTTTCAGCCTGGTGGCGATTCCGGTGCACCTGGTCAAGGCGGTCCAGCCAGGCCGCGTCGCGTTTCGTTCTCTCCACAACACGGATTTTTCTCCCCTTGTGAGACGGATGTTCTGTCCGAAACAGGAAAAGCTAGTCCCCCCGGAGGAGATCGTCAGGGGATATGAAATCGAACCCGACAGATACCTGGCGATAACCGACGAAGAATTGGAATCCGTCTCACCTGAACGGAGCCGCACCATCGAGATCGTCGAATTCATTGATATGAAGGAAGTCGATCCGATCTATTATGACCATCCTTATTATCTTGTGCCTTCGAAAGGAGGCGAAAAAGCATACCGGCTGCTGGTCGAGGTGATGCAGCGGACCAACAGGGCCGGCCTGGCAAAATTCGTACTGGTTGAGCGTGAGTATCTTGTGGCGATCAAGAGCACGGAGGGGGCGCTGACCCTGTTCACCCTTCATTACAGTGAGGAAATACTGCCCGATGAGGGCCTTGCGCCAAAGGAAGGGAAGCTTGAAGCCAGGGAGAAAAACCGGATGAAAAACAGCATCAAGGAAATGATGGCAGACTTTGATCCGGGGAAATATGGGAACAAGCACCGGGAAAAGGTTATGAATCTCCTGCAGCAGAAGATGACGGAACATGCCTTGGTGGAGGCTCCGGCAGTGGAGGAAGAAGAAGAGGGAGAGGGGCCGGCCGATCTGGTCGCAACGCTTGAGAATATCATGCGGGAGGTGAAGAAGAGCCGGTGAACCGAAAAGTTGTTGAGATCGCCGGGAGAGAACTTTCTCTCTCCAACCTGAACAAAGAGCTCTATCCCTCCTGCGGATTCACCAAGGCCAACGTCCTTGAATATTACGGCCGAATTGCGGAGTATATCCTTCCCCATCTGAAGGATCGGGCATTGACCTTAAAACGCTATCCCGATGGGGTGGAAAAGGAGTATTTTTTTGAAAAGCGTTGCCCTGCCTACCGTCCGCACTGGGTGGAAACGGCCGAGATTCGCCGGGACGATAACGAACAGATGACAGTCTGCCTGGTCAACAATCTGGAGACGCTGCTCTGGGTGGAAAACCTTGCGTCCCTGGAACTCCATGTCCCGTTGGCTAAAAAAAATTCCCCTGAAACGCCCGATGCCGTGGTCTTCGATCTGGATCCCGGCGAGCCGGCCAATATTCTCGATTGTGCCCGGGTAGCGTTGATATTGCGGGACGTGCTCTCACGTCTGCAACTTGCAAGTTATCCCAAAACTTCCGGCCAAAAAGGGATGCATGTTTTTGTCCCCTTAAACTCTCCGCAGGTAACCTTTGAGGATACCAAGAAATTTTCAAAAGCCGTGGCAGTAATCATGCAGAAAAAATATCCGGATCTGGTGACTGCTAAAATGGCGAAGGAAGAAAGGAGAGGAAAAGTTTTTATCAACTGGTCGCAAAATGACTCCGCAAAGACCATGGTCTGTGTCTATTCCCTGCGGGGCCGTGAAAAACCATCCGTGTCGTTTCCGCTCGAATGGCAGGAACTGAAGGATCTGACCGGGCAGGGGAACCCGGAAAAGCTGCAGGTCATGTATTCCAAGGCGGTGAGCAGGGTCGGAAAACAGGGGGATCTTTTTCGGGAGGTGCTGGTGAAAGAACAAAGGCTTCCTCATTTATAACAAGGCCAGTAATCCCAGATGATCTGATTTCCCATTTTCCGTTTTCAAGGGCAAGTATGGGGTTAAAGGAATACGCATCCAAACGGAAATTCGAAGCAACGCCCGAGCCGCAACCGGGCACTTCTCAAGAGGGGCGCCGTCTCCTGTTTGTTGTTCATAAACATGCGGCAAGGGCCCTTCATTACGATCTCAGGCTGGAACTGGGCGGTGTGCTGAAGAGTTGGGCTGTGCCGAAGGGGCCTTCGTTGGATCCTTCCATAAAAAGGCTGGCGGTTATGGTTGAAGATCACCCGCTTGCGTACAAAGATTTCGAGGGCGTTATCCCGGCGGGAAATTACGGGGCAGGAGGCGTCATCATCTGGGACAGGGGGTTCTACCATCACCCCCATGCGGGAAATGAAAGCGAAAACGAACAGCTGCTTACGGATGGGTTACGAAAGGGGGACCTGAAGTTTATCCTCGAAGGGGAAAAGCTGCATGGCGAATTTGCGCTGGTCAAAATGGGCAGGGACGAAAAGTCGTGGCTGCTGTTGAAGAAAAAAGACGGAAAGACGGCCAGAGAAGATATCCTCAAGGAAAATCGTTCTGTCGTCTCCCATAAAACTCTGGAGGAAATGTTTGCAGCCGGCAGCGAAAAAATTTTCAGACAAAAAAAGGTGCACCAGATCAGACTCCACGAAATAATGGAAAGCGAAGAGCTGCGGGACGCGCCGGTGCAGCCGCTGCCGCGCCACATTAAACCGATGCTCGCCACCCTGGTCAGGGAACCGTTTGACCATCCGGATTGGATTTTTGAAGTCAAGTGGGATGGGTACCGGGCCATTGCCGAAATCCGGGACGGAAATGTTGCACTCTATTCCCGTAACGGAATCTCGTTTGATAAAAAATTTTCTCCTCTGGTGGAGTCGCTGCGCAATTTCGAAGGAGAGGCTGTCTTCGATGGCGAAATTGTGGTGGTGGACGATCAGGGACGCTCTGATTTCCAGCTGCTGCAGCAGTACCAGGAGTCGAGAAGCGGTCATCTGCTCTACTATGTTTTTGATCTGCTCTCTTTCCAGGGACATGATCTGACCGGGCTCCCCCTGCTCAGGAGAAAAGATCTGCTGAAAAAAATTCTCCCTTCTTCCCCAAAAATACGATGCAGCGATCACATAGAGAACGAGGGGGTGTTGTTTTACAAAATCTCCAAAGAAAAAGGACTGGAAGGGATTATCGCCAAGCATGCTCAGAGCGTCTACCAAATGGGCAGAAGGAGCCGGCAATGGCTGAAGGTGAAGACGCGGTGCACCCAAGAGGGGGTGATTGCGGGATTCACGGAACCGCGAGCGAACAGGAAATATTTCGGCGCCCTGGTTCTGGGCGTATTCAAAGGAGATGAATTGCTGTACATCGGCCTTTCCGGAGGCGGATTCGGGGCAGAAGATCTGCAGACTATCCGCCAAAAACTGGATCCTCTGATCCAAAAGCAATGCCCGTTTCAAGCGGAGCCGGAGACCAACATGCCTGTCACCTGGGTAAAGCCGGAACTGGTCTGCGAGGTGAGTTTCTCTAACTGGACTGAAGACGGCGTCATGAGACACCCTGTTTTCCTGCGACTGCGCGAGGATAAAACCGCCGACGAAGTGGTGCGAGACAACGGGGGCAAAGGAGCAGCACTATGAAAATTCTGGCAGGGACAAGCGGGTATGGGTACAAGGAATGGAAAGGAATTTTCTATCCTGAAAAGATTTCGCCCAAGGAAATGCTCCATTTTTATGGCGAGCGCCTCAATACCGTGGAGATCAATTACACTTTTTATCACATGCCGACAGTGGCAGGCCTCACCTCCTGGGCGGAACAGGTCCCCGATGATTTTACGTTTTCACTCAAGGCTCCCCAGGTGATTACCCATATGAAGCTGATGAAAAATGTCGGCGAGGAGACCAAATATTTCTTCAAGGCATTGTCGGTGCTGGGCAGAAAGATGGGGCCCGCCCTGTTCCAGTTCCCCGGGAGTTTCCGTGCAGACCCTCAGGCATTGGCAGCATTCCTTGCTCTGATTCCCGCCGAGATGCACTGTGCGTTCGAGTTCCGCAGCAAAAGCTGGTTTGTCGCTGAAATCCTGGACCTCCTCCGTACACGGGGCTGCAGCCTGTGCACGGCGGATACCGACGAGAAGCCGGCCGAGAAGATTATCAGTACCGCCTCCTGGGGATATCTGCGGCTGCGTCGTACTGAGTATACGGAGGCTGACCTGTTGCAATGGCTGGACAGAATCCTGGCGCAAAATTGGGAGCGGGCCTTTGTTTTTTTCAAGCATGCGGAAGAAGCCAAAGGGCCGAAACTGGCGCAACGTTTTCAAGAGCTCGCCGATGCCAAGGGCTCAAAATGAAAGGTCCACCAGGCCGTTCACTTGTAACGGCGAGCACTTCCGGGTTATACCGGCCGGTCTTCGAGGTTGGCGGCTCCCAATGAATAGAGAACAACCAATGTCGAAAAGCCTAAAAGACAGGAGAACATCATGAAGGCCGAACCGCAAAAGGAACACCGGTGGTTGCAGAAGTTTGTCGGCCAGTGGACGTTCGAAGTCCAGGCAACAATGGAGCAGGACACGCCGCCACCGAAATTCAGGGGTACCGAAAGCGTGCGGTCGCTCGGAGGCCTTTGGATTTTGGCCGAAGGGCAGGGCGAGATATGCGGTGGCGGGATGGCGACAACGGTAACGATGCTCGGCTATGACCCGCGGAAAAAGCTCTACGTGGGGACGTGGATCGGATCGATGATGCCGCATCTCTGGTTGTATAACGGTACCCTGGATGCGGACGGAAGGGTGCTGACCCTCGACACCGAGGGGCCGTGTTTGGAAGCAGCCTCGGGGAAAATGGCCATGTACAGGGAGGTGACCGAGTTTAAAACCGACGATCACCGGGTGCTGACATCACATATGCTGGACGACGACGGCAAGTGGCTCAGTTTTATGACCGCCAACTATCGGCGGAAGAAGTAGTCTTTCCCCTAAGCGAATTAAAAAAGACAGAGAGAGGAGTTTCTTTGGAACTGGTATTGAGCGATGTACAGCTCCCTATTGAAAATGATGGGATGGAAGAATATGTCAAGGCCGCATCCCAGCGGTTGCAAATCGACGCACAGCGGATAGTTGTCACTAAAATTCTCAGTAAATCCCTTGATATGCGGAATAGGGAACAATTTTACTACAAGCTGTCATTGGTCGTCAGGATAGCTGACAGTTTTGAAAACAGGCAAAACTTGCCTGTCTACCAGGAGCAAACATTAGCAGCCAGAAAAACCGCAAGCATGAAGGAGCGGCCGATTGTCGTGGGATTTGGCCCAGCAGGCATGTTTGCCGCCCTCGCCCTTATTGAGTATGGGTTGGCACCGTTAATTTTTGAACGAGGGAAAACCATAGAAGCGCGCACTGTTGATGTGCAACGATTTATAAAAAACAGGGAATTGAATCCTGAATCCAATATCCAGTTTGGTGAAGGCGGCGCCGGCTCGTACTCGGACGGAAAGCTGTTTTCCAGAAGGAATAATAATACCGGCTCTGTCAACAGGGTCTTGCGGACGTTTGTCAAATTTGGTGCGCCTGCAGAGATCGAATATATCAGCAAACCCCATCTGGGGACTGACGTGTTATGCAAAATAGTCGGGAATATACGGAGGCATATCCTCGAGAGAGGCGGTGAGATCCATTACGGCTCGAAAATGACGGATCTCCTGATAACAGGGGACAAGGCCTCAGGTATTGTCATCAACAATGACAAGGAATACCTTTCCTCGAATATCTATATTGCACTGGGCCATTCCGCCCGCGATACCCTGGCGATGATGCAGGCAAAAGGGGTTGCGCTGGAACGGCGGCCGATTTCCGTCGGGGTGAGGATTGAGCACCCCGTTGAGACCATCAATGTCATGCGCTATGGAAATAAATATCATGATTTTAATAAATTAGGTGCAGCCACCTATTCCTTGAATTACACCAATCGAAAAATTCGACGGGGTGTCTATACGTTCTGCATGTGTCCTGGGGGAGAGGTGGTGAATGCGTCTTCAGCTCTCGGCATGCTGGTTGTCAACGGCATGAGTTACTCGCGCCGGTCCTCACCATTTTCCAACGCAGCCCTGGTCGTCAGCTGCCATACTGACGATTATGCCTCAGCCTGCCCCCTGGCAGGGCTGGAATTCCAAAAGGATATCGAGCGCAAAGCCTTTGCTGCCGGGGGAGGGGACTGGAAGGTTCCTGCGCAAAACTTGATGCATTTTCTAGGTGAGGGCGGATCGGCAGACCTGAATGCAAATTCGTATAAGATGGGGGCTGTTCCTGCTGATCTGAAAGAGATCCTGCCGCCGTTTGTGGTCTCCGAACTGGTGGCGGCATTTCATCAATGGAAAAAAGAAGTGCCTTTGTTTGTTTCAAATCAGGCGATCCTGTTAGGGGCGGAAACCAGAACCTCCTCGCCTGTACGGATTACACGCAATGAAAGATTTGAATCCGTTAATATCAAGAACCTGTATCCGATCGGCGAAGGTTCCGGATACACGGGCGGTATAACGAGTTCTGCCGCTGATGCGCTCAAGGCTGTGGATATGCACGTATCGCAAGCCAGCCAGTGAGCTGCGCTTTTGGGGATATCAACCAATACTGACGAGGCTGTTATGACCACAATCACACGACAGGAACGGGCCGTCGGCGCCCTGATGGGAGCCTTCATCGGGGAGGCGCTGGCTCTTGGGCCGCACTGGTATTATGATCTTGATGAATTGCATCAAGACTACGGCACCTGGATTACCGGGTATACCGAGCCTAAACCCGGCAGGTATCATTCCGGTCTCAAGGCCGGACAACTGTCCCAGCCAGGATTCATCCTCGAACTCTTGCTGCGTTCGCTTGTTGAACGCGGCGAATACGATGAGGAGGACTTCTGCCGGAGACTGGACAACGACCTCTTCCCGTTACTTGATGGTACGCCGGTCAACGGCCCTGGAGGATATACCAGTCAATCGATCAGGGAAGCCTGGCGCAGGCGTGTGGAGCAGAAACTCCCGTGGGGCGTGACGGGCGGAAACGCGGATACCACGGAATCCATCGAACGTTCGCTCGCCATTGCGGTGAGGTATGCTGCACATCCCGGCAAACTGGCCTCGGCAGTGGCCAGCAATACCAAACTGACCCAGGCGGACAATCTGGTTGTCTCGATGACGGTGGCCTATGGTTCGGTGCTTGGCCTCCTGGTGCAGGGACACCAGCTGGATGCGCATCTCTCGGGAAAACTCATGAAGCTTGTGCACGATGGCCTGCTGCCTTTTCACGCCATAACCCAGCCTAACCTGCAGCCCCCAAAACCGGGGGACCCTGATCCGCCGCATATAGGCCTGTTTGCCTCCCCGGATGCGCTGCTTTCGCCTTCGTACATGGCTAGGGCGGCTGTTGATCCGGACATTCGGATTGAACCTGCCTGGAAAGTCTCCATTGTCTACGGGATGCCCTGCGCGATCTATCATCAACTGCCGGCGGCATACTACCTGGCGGCGCGATTTCATGATGATTTCGAGTCTGCCATCCTCCATGCCGTCAATGGCGGTGGGCAGAACCAGGCCAGAGCCATGCTTACCGGCGCCCTGACAGGCGCGCAAACCGGGATTAAAGGCATTCCTCAGCGGTTTATCGACGGACTCGAAAAATCGGCGTTCTTGTTAAATTTGGTAGAAGAGCTTGCCTTGCGGGTCTGATGCTATTCCCGTACTGATCGCTGCATACAACTTCAGCAAAAGACGACGTTATTTTTTTTGACCCGGTATCGGCGGAGGAGAAACGGCAATGAAAGCGGTGTTGGTGGAAAAGGAGACGCACCGTCTCTATATCGGTGACTGGGAAGACCCTTTGATGGGGGAAGGGGATATTTTGGTGGGCGTGCGGGCGACTGCGCTCAATCGTGCTGATTTGCTGCAAAAAATCGGCAAATATCCGCCGCCATCGGGAGAATCAACGGTGTTGGGACTGGAGATGGCCGGAGTGGTCGAGGCGGTGGGTTCTGCCGTGCAGCGGTGGAGGGTTGGCGACCGGGTTTGTGCCTTGCTGCCGGGCGGCGGTTATGCGGCAAAGGTAAAAGTTCCGGAGGGGTTGGCGATCCGTATTCCTGAGAGGCTGTCCTTTGAAGAGGCCGCGGCCATCCCCGAAGTATTTTTGACCGCTTATCTCAATATTTTCATGCTCGGGGGCTTGCAACCAGGCCAGATCGTTCTCGTTCATGCCGCCGGAGGTGGCGTCGGACCGGCCGCAATACAGTTGGTGAAGCAATTCGGGGCAAGAGTGATCGCCACTGTCCGCTCGGATGAAAAAGCCGCCGCCTGCCTGGGATTGGGCGCAGATTTGGCCGTGAATGCCAAGGCCGACGATTTTGCCGTGCAGATCAACAGCTTCACCCGCGGCCAGGGAGTCGATGTGATTCTCGATCCAGTGGGAGCCGCCTATTTCGAACAGAACCTTCAATGTCTCGCCATGGATGGAAAATTGATCCTCATTGGTCTTATGGGCGGATACACCGTTCCCGCCCTGGATTTGCGCAAACTGATGCTTAAGCGCTGGCAGTTGATGGGCAGCACCTTGCGGGCCTTGTCTGTGGCAAGGAAAACCGAAATTGTGGAGGCCTTTACCCGGCAGTTCCTGCCGATGCTGAACGATGGACGATTACAACCAACGATTGATTCCGTGTACGAGGTATCTGCAATAAACGACGCCCATGCCCGGATGGAGCAAAACCTGAATATCGGTAAAATCGTTGTCCGCTTGAATTTCTAGCAAGGCTGCATGTATGCAGGCGCCACTCTCCCTGATCATCGCGGGAAGACTGCGCCGGAGCAGCTGAAAAATATCGACGAGTCACTGTCCCGGGTCCTTGTTTCCGAGGTTTCTGCCCATTGTCCTATTCGCCTCTTGCAAAAGGGGCGTCCATCTCTTACTTCTATTCAGTATTAGAAAAATGCTTCTTCAACACTCTCTTATGGGCAGGATTACATGACATTCCCAAGTGAAACCGTCCTCCACCAGACCCTTCCCCTGGGCAGCGATCCGGTTCTGCGCCGCAGCTATATGATTGTGGACGAACCTATTCAGGGCAATATACGCTTTGGTCTGTTGTTGGAGATTCTCGATAAGGTGGCTGAAGCAACCGCCTTGCAATACGTCAACCAATTCCATCCCACCGCCCGGGTCGTCACTGCGGCCATCGACAACATCGTCATCCGGCATGCCGAGGATGTCAACCGCGATTTGACGTTTGCCGCCTCTATCAACCATGTCGGCCGCAGTTCGCTGGAGATCGGCATCCGGGTGGAACAGCCCGGCGAACCGACGCTGCACGTCGCTTCCTGCTATTTCACCATGGTGGCCCGCTCCGGCTACGGCGAAGGCATGACCAGCGTCATTCTGCCTCCTCTGGAGTATGTGCAGCCGATCGAAAAGCGGCGGGCCGGCAAGGCGCTGGCTCGACGGGAGGAATACCGCCAGCAGCAGGCGGCGCTCCTCGAGCCGCCCAGCCGCGAAGAATACGAAATGCTGGCGAGCCTGCATCAGGCTCAGGAGGAGCCGGGGTTTTCCGGCCATCTCTGCCGGAAGTTGACCACGGACGCCTGGGAGCGGATGTACCCGGAGAAGGAAAATGTGCCGTTCATGATCTTCGGCGGCTATCTGATCCGCCGGGCCTTTGAGCTCTCCTCGATCTGTTCGGAACTGATAGCCCCGGGCCGTTCGATCATCGCCGCAGTCAACCGGATCAATTTTTTCCACCCGGTGCGGATGGGCGATAAACTGCACTTTACCTCACGGGTTGTCTATACCAACGACAGCTTTATCTGCGTCGAGGCAGGCATTGAGCGAATCAGCAGGGATCGTACCACCAAGGCCCTGTCAAACTCCTGCCTGTTCACCTTTGTCCATGTCGACAGTAACCTGCAGCATCACCCGGTTCCGGCAGTCTATCCTGCCACGTATGCCGAGGATGCCCGCTATCTCGCGGCCCATCGCAGCCTGCAGAGCCTTTTGCGCCACGACAGCCGAATCTGAAAAAAAAGAAAATGAGCCAAGTAGACGAAACCATAGCGGCCGGGGCGCCCATTATCCAGGTGGAACGCCTGTGCAAGCAGTTCAATGGACTTACTGCCGTGGACGCCATTTCCTTTGAGGTACGGGCCGGGGAATGCTTTGGCCTTCTCGGCCCCAACGGCGCCGGCAAGACCTCGGCCATCCGCATGATCTATGGCTTTGCGCCGATGAGCGCCGGCAGTTTGCGGGTCTTTGGCCTGGATATCGAAACCGAGTGGCGACAGATCCGCTCCCGCATCGGCGTCTGTCAGCAGGACAATACCCTGGACCCGGATCTCACTGTTTTCCAAAACCTGCTGGTCTATGCCAGCTATTTCGGCATGCCGGCGCTTCAGGCCCGGCAGCGGGCAGAGGAGCTGTTGCATTTCTTTGCCCTGGAGAGAAAGATAACAGCCAAGGTGGGGGAACTTTCGGGCGGCCTGACCCGGCGGCTGACGTTGGCCCGTGCCCTGATCAACGACCCCGAACTGATCATCCTCGACGAACCGACCACCGGTCTTGATCCTCAATCCCGGCACCAGTTGTGGGACCGGCTGCAAAATTTACGTGCCCAGGGGAAAACTTTTGTGCTCACCACCCACTATATGGAAGAGGCGGCGCAGCTCTGCGACCGGCTGGTGATTCTGGACCACGGCAAAATTCTGATTGAAGGTACCCCGAGTGGCCTGATCCGGGAGCATGTCGGGGCTTCGATTATCGAGGTGGGCAGCGCGGATCCTGGCCTCAAGCAGTTCCTTCTTGAGCGCAAAATCAAACACGACCAGATGGGGGAGCGGTGGATTATTTATAATAATAGTGACAACGCCATTGAGCAGGCCATCCGCACCACCTTTCATCCCCAGCAGTGCACCTTCCGCTCCGCCACCCTGGAAGACGTCTTCCTCCGCCTCACCGGCAGGGAGTTACGCGAATGATCCGACTGGGCAATATTTCCTGGCGTTTCTTAAGTGTCTGGCGGCGTAACCTCATCGTCTACCGCCGGATCTGGAAGGTTAATTTTTTTGTGCCGCTGCTGGAGCCCGCCTTCTATATCATCGCCTTTGGCCTCGGCTTCCAGGGGTTGGTGAACAATCTCACCTATGGCGGTCAGGCCCTGACCTACACCCATTTCATGGCCCCGGCTTTGATCGGCATCTCCATCATGTATAACTCGTTCTTTGAAACCACCTACAACTCCTTTGTGCGCATGTACTATCAGAAGACCTTCGATGGCATGATGGCCACTCCGTTGTCGCTCGAGGAAATCATTCTTGCTGAAATTGTCTGGAGCGCCACCAAGGCCGCCGCCGCCGCCTTGATCATGCTGGTGGTTCTCGGCCTGTTCGGTTTTGTGGTGTTCCCGCTCGGGTTGCTGGTGGTGCCCCTGGCCTTCCTCGGCGGCCTGGCCTTTGGTTCGATCGGCATGTTTTTCACCGGAATTATTCCCTCCATCGACATGTTCAATCTGCCCATTTTTCTCTTCATCACCCCCATGTTTCTCTTCAGCGGCACCTTTTTTCCGGTTTCCGGTCTGCCGGCATGGGCACAGTCCGTGGCCCTGGTCTTCCCCCTCTTTCATCTGGTCGAACTCACCCGATTTTGTTGCCTGGGGCGGGTGGAGACCTCACCTCTGCTCAGCTTGTCCTACCTGGCGCTTTTCACCATCTGCTTCCTTTGCCTGGGACTCATCACCATGCGCCGGCGTTTGATCAAATAGGATGCGCGAGAAGGTGCAGCCTGCGAACGAAGGGGTTGAGAGCCTGATCGATTTGGCCTGCGCTCTCGGCGCCACAGCGTCGGTCATCATCCCGGCCGGCGTTTTGGTGGTGGAAGACCGCTTTGCCGCCCTCTGTGCCGAACCATTCCGTTGCCCAAGCTACGGCCTGGCACCGGGCTGTCCTCCCCATGCCACCAGACCGGAGGTTTTCAGGGAACAGTTGCGCAAGTATCAACAGGTGTTGGTGTTCAAGATCGAGGCACCGGTTGCGGCCTTGCAGGGGAAGGCTCGGCTGGAAATAGCGAAAACCATCCATCGCATTGCCGCAACCATCGAACTGGAGGCCGTCAATCGGGGACGCTCCCGGGCCAGGGGGCTGGCCGCCGGATCCTGCAAGGAATTATTCTGCCCTCAGCAGGAGGCTTGCGTGGTGCTGGAGAAAAAAATGCTCTGCCCGCATGCCACCCAGGCCCGGCCCTCGCTCTCCGCCCTGGGCGTGAATTTCACTCGTCTTGCGGAAGTTGCGGGCTGGCAGTTCGAGAAAATCGAAACCAATGGAGCAGCAGTCGATGCACCGGCTATGGGGTTGATGGCAGGAATGGTTTTGCTGGCTTGAAAAGATGGTTTGTCTTTATTTGCAGAAGGAAACAAAGATGCACACTGATGAATACGAGATTTCCCTTAACCGGGAGGTCAATCACTGCCAACAGGTGGTCAGGAAAACGCGATCCAAGCTTGAAGGGAGGCGGCAGAAATTTGGCATGGAGTATCCCCAAGCGGCAATTGCTGCCGCCGAAGGGCGGCTGTTCATCCAGAAAAAAGAGCTTGTCGCCTGGCAAGACGACATCGAGGCGTTGCCCCAGTGGGAACAACGCCTCGAAGAATACCGGGAGGCCTTGGCGGTCATGCGGATATCGGCCTCACGGTTTTAGAATCATCTGTTGATCAATGCCCTCCCGGGAAGAGCCATTGGCTTAAGTAGTAGAGGAAGAAAAGCGAACCGACACCGATGCCAATGCTCCATCGGATCAACGATAATTCGACCGGCAGCAGGGGCTCGTACTCCATCTTTTTCATCTCTTCAGCCAGTTTGGGCTGTTTTTGCTGTTCCATAATGGGGTCTCCTTGCTAAATTGTTGGCGGCTTAACGCCATGGAAAAAGAGCCATGAGATGAAAAGGCCAACCCAGATAATGAAGCCGAACAGACTGATGCAGTAGACTGCTGCCAGTTTGCCGAGCCCTTCCTCCATCAGTTTCTTGAAGTTGGACACCAAACCGATGGTAAAGAAGCAGAGGAGGAAAAAAAGTCCTCTGAAGACATCCCCCTGGTTGCTGGAAGCTTTGGCCATGCCCAGGAATTTTTTGGGTTCCTTGATCTTCTCGTTGATCTCTTTCTGTTGGGCCTTGACGCCATCAAGATCTTTCTTCAGACCTGCCTGGATAGTGGCGTCGGTGGTGGCCTTCATCTTGGTTTCAATGGAGGTTGTTGAAGCTTTCAATTCGGCCAATTGTTTTTCGGCCGGTCCCATGACCTTGGCCGATGGCCAGCACATCATCACCAGAATG
>Ga0364909_10174_pt1 | contig 23629 bp, 17 predicted proteins | sample SorcelJu500001C3_3_FD_206966 | JGI IMG/M metagenome (GOLD analysis project Ga0364909, IMG submission 206966) | Enriched cells from Trout Bog Lake Hypolimnion, Wisconsin, USA - BchlTB.June25.5000.01.C3 | ecosystem: Environmental > Aquatic > Freshwater > Lake > Hypolimnion/Profundal zone | place... | reverse complement strand
CTGGAAATAAATCAACAGGCCAATCAATTGGCCCATTACCTGCAAAAAAATTGGTCGGTACAACCGGATGATTTTATTGGAGTAATGACAGATCGCGGACAGCATATGCTCATTGCGATATTGGCCGTGTTGAAAGCCGGTGCGGCGTATGTGCCTTTGGACATTAACTACCCGGAATCGAGAATCGCTTACATATTGGGAGACACCAAAGCGAAATTGGTCATCACTGAAAAATTGCACCAATCCCAATTGAAAAAAATTATCAGCCAATCGCCAACAACGAGCGTCGAACTGATCGTGCCAGACGAAAAGCCATTTCCCCAACAAATAGCGCAACAGGAAAAAATCAATCCATCCGGCCATGTTTGCAGCGACAACCTGGCTTACGTTATATACACATCTGGATCAACCGGCAGGCCCAAGGGCGTGATGATCGAACATAAAGGTATCGTCAATCGGATTAGTTGGATGAACCGTATTTGCCCATTAACTGAACTAGACCGAATAATTCAAAAAACTCCCTATGTTTTTGATGTCTCTGTATGGGAATTATTTTGGGCCAATTGGTATGGCGCGTGCATCGTGTTTGCGAAACCGGACGGCCACAAAGATCCACGATATCTCTGCAAATTAATTCAAAAATACAAAATAACCGTCACTCATTTCATTCCGTGCATGCTGCATGTATTTCAAGACGCGCTGGAGAATTATAACGAAACAATTTCACTACCCAGTTTGCGATATTTATTTTGCAGCGGTGAGGTATTGGATGTAGGTGTCGTCAAAAAGATTAGCAAATTATTGCCTGACGTTGATATATACAATTTATACGGGCCGACCGAGGCATCAATTGATGTCCTGTATTTTCGCTGCACGCAACGTAGCAATGTTAACGCGGTCTACATTGGCAAACCAATTGATAACACGACTGCTTATATTCTGGACAGTAACCTGGCACCACTTCCTGTCGGGGCCGTTGGGGAACTATGCATTGGCGGCGTAGGTCTGGCAAGAGGATATCTCAATTTGCCCGAGCTAACGGCAGAGAAATTCGTCTCCAATCCTTTTCAGCATTCAGCGAACGATAAAATACCTCCCAGTACCCGGCTGTACAGAACCGGGGACCATGCAAGGTGGCTAACTGACGGAAATATAGAATATATCGGGCGCAGTGATCAGCAAGTAAAAATCAACGGATATCGAATTGAATTGGGAGAGATTGAGGCTACGTTAAATGACTTCCCCCAAATAAGCCAAAGCATCGTGGTAGCAAAAGAATTACGCGACTCGCAGAAAGAATCGGGTTCGCACAAATATTTAATTGGATATGTCGTACTGACACCTTCAAGAGGTCAGCAGGACACCACCGAATACGTCTCAACGTGGCAGGCGTTATACCAGGAAATTTACAAGGATTTGTCGCTCATTAAAACCAGCAATGACTTCACTGGATGGAACGACTCCATTACTGGAGCACCGATAGTTAATGAACAGATGGAAGAGTGGCTATCAAACGGCATCGAAAAAATTACATCTTTAAATCCTAAAAACATCTTGGAAATTGGTAGTGGCAGTGGACTCATTCTCTTTAATATGATTGACAAATGTCAACGCTATTACGCCACTGACTTTTCTGCCGCTGCGATGAATTACCTTCACAAAAGAATAGATACAAACGGGTTCAATCGCAAGACAGCTCTTTTCAACTGCAAGGCGGATGAAATTCCTTTCAATGAAATGAGGGGACCGATTGATACCGTCATTATCAATTCTGTCATACAGTATTTTCCAAATGCTGAGTATCTGGAACGAGTAATAAGCAATCTAATCGCAAATTTAGGTGAACTGGCTACGATATATCTGGGTGACATCAGAAATTATCAGTTGCTGGAGATATTTTACTATTCGATTCTAAAAGGCAAAAATGAATCGGTATCAAAAGCCGATATTGATTCGCACAAAGTACGAGACAAAGAGCTACTGCTGTCGCCCCAGTATTTCATAAATATGGCTAATGCCATTCCCGAAATTTCCTATATTGAAGTGCTGGCGAAAGACTGCAATTTTTCGAATGAGTTAAGCAAATTCCGATATGACCTGGTTTTACATATAGAGAGGGCAAGTCCTTTAAATGAAAATATTAAACACGAAATCGTTCGATATTCCGAGTTCAGAATGGAAAACGATATCGTTCGGCATTTAAACAACCTGCATTCATCAAATTTTATTCTACTTAAATATCCCAACAAAAATCTTTACGCCGACTGCCTCAGCTACCGAAACGTCGTCAATCAATTTGACATGACCTACTTAGACTTTGACGATGGTCAACTGATGGGTATCACGGCCATTAAGAAATTAGCGAGTGACCACGATTTCAATGTTTCGTTTTATCTGGATGTCTACAACGGCGAATTCCTAAATATTATTTTCAGTAAAAAACAGCTTGGCGCTCGCCGGTTCAAAATTGTCTACGACGCGTTAGAGCGTAGACGGAGGTACTTCAATCATCCTGATGAATCGACAAAGATGATGCGAACTGAAATGAGCGATGAGATTAAACAATATTTACATCAAAAATTGCCTTCCTATATGGTGCCGGAGGTATTGATCTTCCTTAATAATTTTCCGTTAACGATTAACGGGAAGTTAGATCAAGATGCCTTGCCCGAACCATACGTCGACATAGATAAGGATTACGTGGCACCGCGCAACAAGGCGGAAAAAAAAGTGTGTGATGTTTTTTCAGACATATTGGCGCTACCTAAAGATAAAGTTGGAATAAATCACGACTTTTTTAAATTGGGTGGCAATAGCGTCCTGGCCATTCGCCTCGCTACAGCGCTTCAGCGCAATTTTAAGCTAGACGTTTCAGACGTATTTAAACTAAAGACGCCAGAAAAAATTGCACAATCCTCTCAATTTACTGAAGAAAATTTAAGGCACAAATTAGATCAAATCAAATTGATGTATACAAATCCAATTCAACCATCCACAGCAGATGAAATTGAGATGAAGAGAAAATATCAACACTATTTGAAAGGGGTAAAAAAATTTAAATTTCAAAAACAGACCAGAGAAATTCAGAACGTCATGCTAACCGGTGGCACTGGTCATTTAGGATGCAACGTATTGTTCCATCTGATATTCGAAACGGAATATCAAATCTATTTACCTGTGCGCGCATCCTCAGACCGTACTGCATTTGAGCGACTGAGGAAAAAGTTTGCGCATTATTTTGAGCTTGATCTGGACATGTATAAAAACAGAATCATTGTATTCAGTGCAAATCTCGAGTATCCCACGCTCAACACACACCCAGCGAGATATCAAGAATTAATTAGCAACGTCGATAGCATCATTCACTCTGCAGCGCTGGTCAAACACTATGGAAACAGTGAGGAGTTTCATAAATCGAACGTGCAGGCGACGATCAACCTGTTGGAATTGTCAAAAGTAATGCGGGGCAAGGATTTTCACTACATCTCCACGGCAGGAGTATTACTGAACGGTCAAATAAAAAACCGCACGCAATATATTTTTGACGAAAATGATGACGCAAATAATTTAACTGACAGGAACAATACCTACATCGAATCAAAACACAATGCAGAACAAATAGTTCGCCAATATAGACAACGGGGAATTAACTGCAACATCTATCGATTGGGCAATTTATCAATGCATTCAACCAACTTCCGGGTTCAGGAAAATATCGAAGAGAATGCGTTTTTCACATGCATTAGAACTATTTTTGCCTTAGGCTTCATTGCCAAAGAAATTGCTCAAGTGGAGATTTCACCAGTCGATCAATCCGCTCTGGCAATTGTTAAAATATTCCAACAAGTTAATCTCAGCAACCTCACTTTCCATCTGTTCAATCCAAATTTTTTTGATCTTTTTAATTTTTTTGAATCAAACAAAGCATTAAATATTGAATCGGTTTGCATCGACCGATTCATTGATCTTATCGCTGAAAATTTAAATACCAAGACAGACAACAGGTTCATTGAATTGTTTATGCTACATCAATCGTGGTTGCACGAACGAGATAACCGCAGTTTCGTCGACATTAAAGTCGTCACCGATAAAACGATTTCGATACTGAATGAACTAAACTTTCAGTGGCCGACTATCACTGACGAAATATTTGACAAGGCAATAGTTCAGTTAATTCGAGATCCATTATTCAACACTGACCAGCCTGAAAACAGTCATAAATGATTTTCTGTTTAGATAGACACTGAGTTTAAGTTTTTCGGCAATGCAAAATGACTCAATTACAGAACATTGACAACAAAATTGGAGGACGCTATGCGGAACTTTGACAAAGAAAAAAATATTTTTTTGCAGCTAGAGAGGAATCTATCCTTGATACCATCTGCCTTTTATTGGAAAGACAGGTCACATCGTTTTTTGGGCGCCAATGCGGTAGCGTTGCAATATGTAGGCCTGAATTCAATCGCAGAGGTGGTTGGTAAAACAGACTACGATCTTTGGCCTGCCGATGACGCTAAAAGGTATGTGGAAGATGATAAGTATATTCTGGAAACTGGTAAGGCAATTTGTAAAGAAGATAGCTATTTTGATATTAACGGAAAACTGAAATTCTGCCAGGTCATCAAGGCTCCGCTATTTGATGATGAAGACAACATCATTGGGATAATTGGAAACTCAGTTGATGTCACATCGGAAAAAGAAGCAGAGAAATTTCGGCATGAATATGAAACTCAACGAGTTCTTGGAGTTGAACTGGAAAAATTCAGGCGAAGCATCAATAAACTCGCGCATGATATTCGATCGCCACTTGCCAGTCTGATGATGGTTGTGAAGGTATGCCAGAACATTCCGGAAAAAGAACGCGTCGCATTAAGGGAAGCTGCAAACACGATAAGTAATATTACGAACAATCTTATCACTCACTATCGGGAAGCAGAAGCTGAGTTTACTGATACTGTTGAAGAGCGTGAGTCCATATTAATTTCACCAGTCATACTTCAAATCCTCACTGAAAAAACCTATCAATTCTCTGATTCCAGGGTTAAATTCGATCACCAATTCAGTGAAAGCGGACACTTTGCGTGGATAAAAATCCAACCCACCGCCTTTAAGCGCATGCTCTCCAATTTAATCAATAATGCGGTTGATTCTTATGATAGCCGTGGCGGTGTAGTGACCCTGTATCTCGATGTGATTGACGATCAAGTCAATGTGACTATCGAAGATAAAGGTAAAGGCATGAGTACTGAACTGGTAGAAAAAATTCTTGCTGAAGTTGCCGTATCCGAGGGAAAAGAAGACGGTCACGGAATAGGTTTAACGCAAGTTCGCGAGACATTACAAAATAACGAAGGGCGGTGGGTAATTGAGTCCACAGTTGGTCGCGGTACTAAATTCAAGCTGACATTTCCACGTTCAAAATCACTGGGCTGGCTTGCTGATTTAATTGAATTGAACGAAGACGATACTGTCATCATTCTGGATGACGACAGCTCAATCCATATGGCTTGGGATTTCCGGTTTGAGAAGATTCTGACTGATTATCCGGCAATGAAAACCAGGCATTTTGAACTTGGCCAACAGACGATAAATTTCATCAACGATCTCAGTCCCGAAAATAGGAAAAAAATAGTTTTGCTGGCTGACTATGAATTGCTAAAACAAGACCTGACTGGGTTGGATGTGATTTCCCAAACAAACATCAGCCGTTCCATTTTGGTGACAAGCCATTATGCGGACAAGGATGTAAGAAAATCAGCCAGCCTGACCCAAACCAAAATACTGCCTAAACAATTGGCTTCGGAAGTACCAATCGAAGTCTGCAGGGCTGGCGACTTCATTACAGAAAGCGAACTAAAAATTGTTGATATCATTTTCGTCGACGATGAACAATACCTGTTAGACGGTTATAAAATGTTCGCTTTCGGAAAAAAAGTGGATACGTTTTCTGTACCAGAAGAATTCCTGGAAAAGGCTCGCCAGTACCACAGAAATACAAAAATTATGCTCGATCAGAATTTCGCCAATTCCGATTTCAAGGGAACACAGATCGCTGAGCAGTTATACTCGATGGGATTTGATCGCCTTTACCTGCTTTCAGGAGGAAGTTCAGCGGAAATTAAAATTCCAAACTATGTCAAGTTTGTGAGAAAAACCGATCTGGATTCCTTAACGGATGCACTCAATGACATGTCTTAAGTGAGCCCGTAAAAAATTCTGTGCAAGGTTTCAAGCCAGTATTTTTCAGAACGACCATCAACCAGGCACTTCAGAATATCCTTCAATATCCCGCAACATAGCAGGCACAGAAAAATTTCCGGGATCAACCGAAGTTCCGCAAACGCAAACACTATATTTTGATTGGACGCACACAAAACCATCACGGTGCAAAAGAATAATTCAGAAGGAAAGTTGGCGAGCCTGATCTGCGGCACTTACGGGAAATGACTGTGGCTGCTTCGTTCCCGACCTGACCAGATTGGTCACACCGCAATGCGCAGGGACCCGCCAGCGCGAATTATACTTGAAATTATGTGAGCTGTGCGGGTTCAGCAAACTTCCTTGATAACGTTGCTAACGCACGCTGATTTATTAGTTCAGGCTTTATTCGCCCCACCCTCCCCCACACACATTCACTCCCATCGCAATCTCAAATCACAAACCCAGTTCCTGCCAGATCCCATCAATACGTTTTTTGACATCCGGTGCCATCGCGATCACCTGCCCCCATTCACGACTGGTTTCACCCGGCCATTTGTTGGTCGCATCCAGTCCCATCTTGCTGCCCAGCCCGCTCACCGGTGAAGCGAAATCGAGATAGTCGATCGGTGTATTGTCGACCATGGTGGTATCGCGCAAAGGATCAACCCGGGTGGTAATGGCCCACATGACTTCCTTCCAGTCACGGATATTGATGTCCTCGTCCACCACAATAATGAACTTGGTATACATGAACTGCCGCAAAAAACTCCACACCCCAAACATCAGCCGCTTGGCATGACCGGCATACGATTTTTTAATCTGCACGATCGCCATGCGATAACTGCAGCCTTCCGGTGGCAGATAAAAATCGGTGATCTCGCTGAATTGTTTTTGCAGTAAGGGCACAAACACTTCATTCAATGCGACTCCGAGAACGGCGGGCTCATCGGGCGGCTTGCCTGTATACGTCGAGTGATAAATGGGATTTTCGCGCATGGTGATCCGGTCAATCGTGAACACCGGAAAATAATCCTGTTCATTATAGTAACCAGTGTGGTCGCCAAACGGCCCCTCCAGCGCGTGCTCATACCCGGTGGGATGGGAGGAATCGGGATAGATATGACCTTCCAGAACAATTTCAGCCGAAGCCGGCACGCGCAGTTCGCTACCGATCGCTTTAATCAATTCGGTGCGGCTACCGCGCAGGAGTCCGGCGAACTGATATTCAGACAGACTGTCCGGCACCGGCGTCACTGCACCTAATATAGTAGCCGGGTCCGCACCCAGCGCAACGCACACCGGATAAGGCTGACCTTTATTGACGATGCCATGCTCACGAAAATCCAGCGCCCCACCGCGATGCGCCAGCCAGCGCATAATCACTTTATTTTTTGCCAGTACCTGCTGACGGTAAATGCCCAGATTCTGGCGCTTTTTGAAAGGACCTTTCGTGATCACCAGGCCCCACGTAATGAGTGGCGCCACATCGCCGGGCCAACAATGCTGGATCGGCAGGCGCCCCAGATCGACCTGATCGCCTTCCCAGACAATGGACTGACAAGGCGCGCTGCGTACTTCTTTGGGTGCCATATCCCAGACCGCTTTGACCAGGCTACCCAATCCGAGAATATCCTTAAATCCCTTCGGTGGCTCCGGTTCTTTCAGGCTCGCCAGCACCTGACCGATCTTGCGCAATTCACCCAGGTCTTCCGCCCCCATACCCAGAGCGACACGACGCGTAGTGCCGAATAAATTTCCCAATACCGGCATGTCGAAGCCGGAAGGCTGCGTAAATAAAAGCGCCGGTCCTCCCGCCCTCAAGGTCCGATCGCACACTTCAGTCATCTCCAAATTGGGTGAAATCGGGATATTTATCTCTTTTAACTCAGCATTTGTTTTTAATTTAGCAATAAAATCACGCAGATCTACATATTTCATAGGATTATTCGATTTTTCTCTGGTTAATCAGCTCAATCAAGAAATGCTGGTAAGTAGCTGATTTAATTGCTACTTATTGCGGTGCAGCATAAATAATGAGATTTATAAGTTATGACATTTGATTTTTATAGTATTGACTTGATATAAACAGGCCCCTACAATTCGCCCAATTCGGAAATAGTTCGGACTTAACCGCCAGTGTTAGATAAGAACTAATTCTTCAAATCGGGATTCCATCGAGTACTCAGGATGGTTGCACTACCAGTCGTTTCAACCGCAGTCACATCAACTGCATCTCACGACTCCCCCGACAAGTTGTTTGTCACTATTTATACAGTGCAGGATGTCCGGCCCATTTACCGCCTGACGCCAAACAACTCCGGCATCTGGCTTTAACCTGCTATATCGCGCAGTGCGCATATATATAGTTAATCGCTACAAGCAAATTGCTTGGGCACCAGATGATGTATCTGATTCGCATTGTTTGTCTACTTCTGATTTTTGGGAGGTATGCAGCCAAGGCGACATTTCAGGAGAAAAGTATGCTTCAACACATGTTTAATTATGAACCCAGTTACAGCGAACCCAGTGTCACTATGCGGATCGTTGCAATGGGCAAGCGCAACACCATCATTACAATTTTGCATCACTCCGTATTGGTATTAGGTATCGCCGCTATTACAGCACTCGGCATCATGTTCATCAAACCCGAACTGACCGACGATTTTCAGGCTATATCCCCCTTCTTTAAAGAAGAGCTGGCCGACACGGCAGCTGCCATTCCAACGTCGCTGGCCACTATAAGTACCGATACCGCTGCAGCCGAGGCTACAGCGCACGATACCGAAGCCGTTACTTCACCAGAAGAAGCCCGTCTGTTAGGTAACGCCAAACAGCAAAAATCGGTGACCAGCTGGTTATCGAAACGCTATCACGTCTCCAACGATGCGACCAACATGCTGGTTTCGGAAGCCTATCTGACCGCCAAAGACATCAAGCTCGATCCGCTGCTGATCCTGTCGGTGATGGCAATCGAATCCGGCTTAAATCCGTTTGCTGAAAGTCCGGTCGGTGCCCAGGGTCTGATGCAGGTCATGTCCAAGGTCCACCAGGAAAAATTCGAAGATCTGGGTGGGCTGAAGGCCGCACTCAATCCGGTTGCCAATATCCGGGTCGGCGCGCAGATTCTGAAAGAATACGTCGTGCGCGGCGGTTCAGTCGAAGCCGGTCTCAAACTCTATGTCGGTGCAGCCCTGTCCGATTCAGATGGCGGCTACGGTAACCGCGTGCTGGCTGAGTACAATCGCTTAAAAGATGTCGCCAACGGCAAAGCGGTACCAACCATTAACAGCATCAATGCACCGGTGACGGCGACCGCAAAGTCGGATGTCATTAAGGTCAACGACAAACGAGCCGAGCCTGAACATCTGGCTGCAATCTGATTACTTGCAAAAAAAACGGCACTTTTTAAAGTGCCGTTTTTTTATTGTGACGATTTTAGTATGCGGTCAGGCCGATTTACCGGCGTCCGTTTCCACCTGACGCAGCTGACCCGCCAATTTATCCAGAACGCCGTTGACATATTTATGGCCGTCAATCCCGCCAAATGATTTGGTCAGTTCCACCGCTTCATTGATCACCACACGGTACGGAATTTCCAAATGATTTTTCAACTCAAAGGCACCGATTAATAATGCCGCATGTTCAACCGGCGACAGTTCAGTAATCGGACGGTCCAGCAATGGTGCGATGCTGTTGCGCAGAACGACTACTTCACGGATTGAACCGTAAATGAGCGCTTCAAAATGTTCCATATCGGCTTTTTCAAAACCGTGGGCCTGACGGATATGTGCTTCGATCACGGCGACATCTTCGTGATTCAAAAGCCACTGGTAAATTCCCTGCAGGGCAAATTCACGCGCGCGGTGGCGCGGTGAGCGGCTCTTGCTGGGATTGGCGTGCTGAGATTTGGTATTCATTGATTTATTTTTTCAGTTAAGCGTCGAAGCCGACATCTTTGGCATTCTCGGCCAGCTCTTCCAGTGCCAGCACCAGATTCGCCATTTCAACGGCCACACGTGCGGCATCGCGGCCTTTTTCATGCATGCGCGCTGCAGCCTGTTCGTCATTCTCGGTGGTCAGCACGGCGTTGGCTATCGGGATTCCATAATCAAGACCGATGCGGGTAATGCCGGCACCGGATTCATTGGACACCAATTCGAAATGATAAGTCTCACCGCGAATCACAGCGCCTAATGCGACGAGCGCATCAAACTGCTGCGTATCAGCCAGCTTTTGCAGTGCCAGTGGAATTTCTAATGCGCCAGGCACGGTGACCTGCAAAATATCTTCATCCAGTACCCCGAGCTTTTGCAATTCGGCCACGCAGGCGGCAAACAATGCTTCGCCAACTACGGAATTGAAGCGCGCCTGCACAATACCCACGCGCACGCCAGCACCATCCAGATTCATTTCGTAAGCTCCGACAGTCATTATTTTTTCTCCTGCGCCAATCAACGCGTTAGGGTGTTCATTTTATAAAAAGGTTTGTTCAGACTGCCGGCTTTTCCACATAGCCGACCACTTCCAGATTGAATCCGGTCATCGAAGGCATCTTGCGCGGATTGGCCAACAGCTGCATTTTTCCAACGCCCACGTCTTTTAAAATCTGTGCGCCGATACCATAGGTGCGCAAATCCATGCTGGCCGCTCTTGGCTTTACCGCGTTTGCAGACGGAGCAGAAAACTGCGCAAATAATTCTTCGGCCGACTCTTCACAGTTCAACAGCACCAGCACACCATTCGGTGCTGCCTGAATGGCGCACATCGCAGAGGCCAGATCCCAGGAATGCGAAGTGACTTTGCTTTCGAGCAGATCGAGAATCGATACCGGTTGATGCACACGCACCAGCGCCACCTGTTCTGCTGAAATCTCACCATGTACCAGCGCCAGATGCGCCGAGCCGCTTGGTTTGTCGCGGTAAGCAATGGCTGTAAATTGACCATGCACGGTATTCATTTCACGCTCGACCACACGCTCAACAAAACATTCGTTCTGGCTGCGATAGTGAATCAGATCGGCAATGGTGCCAATTTTGATGTCGTGCTGTTTGCTGAATTCGATCAGATCCGGCAAACGCGCCATGCTGCCGTCGTCGTTCATGATTTCACAAATCGCAGCAGCAGGAATCAAACCGGCCAGCTCGGCAAAATCGCAACCGGCTTCGGTATGCCCGGCGCGCATCAACACGCCGCCCTTTTGCGCCTTCAATGGAAAGATATGACCGGGCTGCACGATATCGGCTGCGCCGTTTTGCGGGTTCACTGCAACCAGTATGGTTTTGGCGCGATCAGCGGCAGAGATACCGGTAGTGACACCTTCCGCCGCTTCGATCGATACCGTGAAATTGGTACCGTAGGATGTGCCGTTACGCGAGGTCATCATCGGCAGTTGCAGTTGTTCACAGCGCTCGGCGGTCAGGGTCAGGCAGATCAGTCCGCGGCCATATTTGGCCATAAAATTAATCGCTTCAGGCGTGACGAATTCGGCCGCCATAACCAGATCGCCTTCGTTTTCACGGTCTTCTTCGTCGACCAGAATGACCATGCGACCGGCACGTAATTCGGCAACGATTTCCAGGGTAGTTGATATAGACATGTTATTTTTTGAATGTAATGACCTGCCGGTAGCGGCAAGATATTGTCCGGGCAGTCGGAAAATTAAGGCGCAATTCTACCATTTTCATGCAGGTGCTAAGAGACTAAATCGGCAGGCGATTCATAATGTAGTGATTTGACAATCACAGGAGGCATCATGGGAAGGTAAAAAAGTCAGCGACTTACTTGAAATTCATCGTCATCAGCATCACGGGGCGACCACCATTAATTTTGAGATAGTCGCGCGCCGCCTGATGGATCTCTGCCTTGCATTTATGAAAAGTGATCAGCAGATCATTGCCATGCATGGACGGGGCACCAAAATGATCGCGCAACGCTTCAAAGGAAATTTCGCACCAGATGTAGTTATCGTCCACCATGGCCTGGAAAGAAATTGTGCCGATTGCTGTCACCTTGGGCATCACCAGATTGGGAAAACTGATTTCCATTTCATACCTCATGAAGTCGGGTCAGAGCTGGTACCGCGATGTTATGAGCTGGGATTATGCGCCCGAACATTTCAGTTTGAAAGAAAATTGTGGGGTACATCATCCAGTCATGGACTTGATCGTGCATATGGAGATACCATGCCGCTGCTCTTTCCAACCTGACGAAACACATGAATCCGAACTTATTCTTTCCCCGCTCCCGCCACATTGCGATATTCCCGTTTACATTGGTCTGCCTCTCCGCCAACCTGCATGCCCAGCCACGGCTGCATTGCGACATTACCTACGCGGGCACCACGCAACAGTTCGATGCCTACATCAATAACGATCCGAGCAGCGCTGCAAATACCGACACCTATGCCGCCTATACCACCGAAGCGACTGACATTGCCGGCCGGTTTCGCTTCAAGGCGATTCTGCTTGGGACCCGTCAGCACCTCGAGACCATCAAACTGTATGCCTACTACGAAACGGATCGTCACCCGGTTCTGCTGTCGGAAGCTATCTACAACGCGCCATTTATTTATTCGACCATACCGAACAGCATGACCGGACTGAACCATTTATATTCCCCGCCGCTGGAGCGCGAACTGCTGTACGGCTGCGCGCTGGAGGAGCAGTCATGAAACGCCTGCTCATCGCAGCAGCCTGTGTGCTGATTTCACTGCCCGGCTTCGCCTCCACCAACACGGTTAAACTGCTGTTTGCCGGAGACATCGTACTCGACAATCTGCCCGGTAAAGCCATCGAACGCGGCGAAGATCCGTTTGCCGCGTTTTCTGCATTGATCGATCAGGCTGACGTGCGAGTCGGCAATCTGGAATGTGTGGTTGCCACGACCGGTGAGCCGGAAGAAAAAATATTTAAATTTCGCGCCCATCCGCGCACGCTCGCGATCTTGAAAAAACACTTCGACGCCGTCTCGATCGCCAATAATCATTCCGGCGACTATGGACGCCCCGCCTTCGAAGAAATGCTCGACCTGCTCGACCGGAACGGCATTGCACATCTGGGCGGCGGACACAATCTGGCCCAAGCCCATACCCCGGTCATCATCGAACGCAAGGGCTTGCGTATTGCCCTGCTGGGCTACAACGAATTTATGCCACGCAGTTTTGAAGCGGATGAACATGGCGCTGGCACCGCATGGAGTGAAGACGAACAGGTCAGCGCCGACATCCACAAGGCACGTACTTTTTATAAGGCCGACATCGTCATTCCGATCATGCACTGGGGTTGGGAAAATGAACCGCATTCCAGCGCGCGTCAGCAACAACTGGCGCATTTGATGATCGACGCCGGGGCCGATCTGGTGATCGGCGGTCATCCGCATGTGACTGAAGAAGTGGAATATTTTCACGGCAAGGTGATCATCTACAGCGTCGGCAATTTCATGATCGATTTACTGGATAACGACGCGCAGACCGTTGGATGGGTAGTGAACCTTGAGCTCGACAAACAAGGCGTCAAAAGCTGGAGTACCAGCGTGGCGCATATCGATGCCAACGGTATCCCGACACCGGCGCCGCACGAAAAAAGCCCGTGTGGCACACGAGGATCGGAGAAGATTGAATCGTGTTACGGTGGACTTTAGAACTCTTCGTCCTTGCTGATATCCATATAGATGCGCACCAGCCGCAGCAACTGCGGGTAGGCAACCGGCTGGCTGAATCGGGTGATACCCGGGCGCAGACCGCCCAGTACCTTCAGTACCTCATGATTTAAATCGGTCACCACCACGATATGCATGGTTTCTGCAAAGGCGGTATTTTGCAGCGCGCTCAGCATTTGAATGCCGTTGGTGTTCTCGCTCTCCAGAATAACCACCAGCAGATTCGGGCAGCATTCGCCGATCTGAATCAAGGTTTCCAGGCCATTACGCGCCACGCGTAGCCGCAGGTCCGGGCCAAGCGACTTGAACTGCGATTGCATCTGATCACAATTGTGCCCGTCATCCTCACAAATCAAAACCTCATAAAACTCACCACCGGCAGAACGCCCGCTGCGGGCCGACAGCATGCTGTTAACCGACTGACGATAAATACGCCGATGTCCGCCCGGCGTTTTCCACGCTTCCAGGCAACCATTCTCGACCCACAGTTGAACCGTCCTCACGCTCACGCCCAGACACTGCGCGGCATCACGCGTCGACATAATTTCAACCGGCTGTTCTGTATCCATACCTTCTCCAAAATACTGCTGCAGACAATCGCCTCTGTTCTGATCTGGTAGCACCCAGTCTCAATGCCCTTCGGCGATGATCCAGTCCGGCTGTTCGGTTTCCAGAAAATGAAACAGCGCATTGATCACATCCGGATCGAACTGCGTGCCGCTGCGCTCTTTGATATAGCTGATCACTTCCGGCAAGGGCCACGGCTTTTTGTACGGACGGCTATGCAGCAAGGCGTCGAAGACATCGACCACCGCCACTATCCGTGCCGACAGCGGAATGGCTTCGCCTTTTAATCCGCGCGGATAACCGTTGCCATCAAAATGTTCGTGGTGGCCACCGGCGATTTCCGCACCGATACTCAGGCTGCTGATCCCCGGCACCGACGCCGAGGCGCGTGCCAGCACCGTCTCACCGATCAAGGCATGGCCCTGCATGATGACGCGCTCCTCGGGCGTGTGCTGCCCGGGCTTTAACAACACCGCATCCGGAATGCCGACCTTGCCGACATCATGCAAGATGCTGGCAATGCCGACGAAGGCCATAAAGTTGGAGTGCGGATGGGAACTGAGTTTGCCCATATTCACCAGTTCCTTGGCAATGGCCTCGGTCAGACGGCAAACGCGGCGCACATGGCCGCCGGTAGTGGCATCGCGTGATTCGGCCAGATCGGCCAGCGCAATCACGGTGGCCTCCTGGGTGGTCTTGAGCAGTTCGAACATCTCCAGATTATCAAAGGCTGCCGCGATCCGGTCGCAAAAGATATCCAGCAGATTGCATTCAAGCGCTGTCAACGGACGCGCCGGTGCAAACGCGACGGCAAACTGCTGACCATGCGCGGCCACAATCGAAAATACGTCCACCAGCGGACTGAGCAGATTTTTGCGTTCTTTGAAGACCTGCAGAATCGAGGCTGTCCAGGGATGCGAATCCGGCAGCAGCTTTTGCTCCTGAAGGGTGATGGACTGCCCGATCGTTGCGATCACCAGTGGCGTTGCCTGCTCGTTCGCATTGGATGGACGCATCACGCACAGCACGCCTTCGGTGCCGAAGTCGAGAATGGTACTGATTTGGGTTAAGACACCGGTAGCCAGATCCTTGAGCGAATCGAGCTGGTACAGGTTATTGACCGCCTGCAAAATCTTGTCCAGCCCGCGCCGGTTGGCTTCAATGGTTTTTAAGCCCTCGTAGGCACGCAGCGACGAGATCACGCAGGTAAACATTTTTTGCGCGGTCAGTTCGGTTTTGAGTTTGTAGTCGTTGATATCGTAATCGACGATAATTTTCTGCTCCGGTGCCTGGCCGGGCTGACCCGTGCGCAAGATAATACGCACCAGATCATTTTTGAGTTCATGCCGGATCCGCTGCGCCAGCACCAGTCCGGCGTTTTCGGTTTCCATCACCACATCCAGCAACACCATGCAAATATCCGGATCGCGGGCCAGCACGTCAAAGCCCTCCTGCCCGGAATAGGCAGAAATGATTTCGATATCCTGATCTTTAAAGGTGATATTTTTCAGCGCCAGACGCGTTACCGCATGCACGTCCAGCTCATCGTCAACGATCAGAATACGCCATTTGTTAATTATTTTTTTCGGATCGTCGATGCAGTCAGCTTCCTCATCAAGCCAGCTTTCATCGTCATCGCTGTGTTCAGACATATCCTGATCCTTATCAATTGGCACGCCAACTAGCTGTCGACGTACAAATTCAGATTAGCAGATCAGTTCAGAAATTCAATTTTGCGATCGTTATAATTGCATTAATTTTGTTTCGATGAATTATGACGAGTTGTTTTAACAAGCCAAAAACACAATCAATTTCATACGAGCTAACTCGTTAAAAAAAAACGGCAGAATCACTCTGCCGTTTTTACTGTTACTGCGTGTTGCCTAAAAGGCTCTAATCAACAAACTGCTCATTACCAACCATCCCAATCTTGGTCACGTTATTTCTTTGCGCTGCCGCCATCACACTGGCTACCGTTTTATAAGCAACCAGCTTGTTGGGACGCAGATGCACTTCCGGCTGATCCGGCACGGCAGCCACACCACGCAATTTCGCTTCCAGTTCTGCATAGTCCGGCACAACGACGCCATCCCACAGAATCGTGCCATCAAAATCAATGTCAATATTGACCACGGTCGGTGGTGTCGTTTGCGGCGGTGGCGCCCCATTCGGCATATTTAAATTCACCGCATGATTTTGAATCGGGATCGTGATAATCAGCATAATGATCAACACCAGCATCACGTCGATCAACGGCGTCATGTTCATCTCGATCATTACATCCGGTTCACCGGATCCACCCGTACTTAAATTCATTCCCATATATTTTCCTCAACGTCGCTTAGTTCTTGGGTGGCGGTGTCACCACGAAACCAACCTTGGCGATACCTGCACGCTGTGCAGTCAAAATAACTCTGCCGACAAATTCGTAACGCGCATTCTGATCGCCACGAATATGCACTTCAGGCTGCGGTGTTAAAACCGATACCTGCTTGAGCCTGTCGAGCAAATCGTTATTGTCGACCAGTTTCTTTTGTCCCCAATATACGTCACCGTCTTTATCCACTGACAGGTCGACGTCTTCAATATGGGTTTTAAAAATCTGGTTGCGTTCTTTCGGCAGTTCTACCTTGACCGTATGCGTCACGACAGGAACTGTAATCAGGAAGATGATCAGCAACACCAGCATCACGTCCACTAATGGCGTGGTGTTGATGGTACTGTTTACTTCGTCTTCGCCGCCCCCATCGGGGCTTCCCATTGCCATTGCCATAATCTGACCTCCTGTTAATTGTTGGCCCGGGTTGGCTCATACCCCAATCCGGGACCAATTTACTGATTAAGCAGATTTCTTGGCAGCGTGACCGGCAGTGCTCATTGTGCCGCTCAGTAACACCAGATGGACGTCAGCGCTGAAAGTGCGCACTTCTTCCATCGATGATTTATTACGACGAACCAGGAAGTTGTAACCCAGAACAGCAGGAACGGCCACGAACAGACCGAAGGCAGTCATGATCAGCGCTTCACCAACTGGGCCAGCTACCTTATCGATCGAAGCCTGACCGGCGATACCGATTGCAGTCAACGCATTGTAGATACCCCAAACTGTACCGAACAAACCGATAAATGGCGCGGTTGAACCGACGGTAGCCAAAAATGCCAGACCATCTTGCAGACGGCTTTGGATTTTGTCCACAGCGCGTTGGATAGACATCGTTACCCATTCATTCAAGTCGATGCGTTCTAACAAAGAACCATCGTGATGTGCTGTCGCTTTCACGCCGGTTTCAGCGATGTAGCGGAATGGACTGCCTTCTTTCAGCTTGGTCGCACCGGACTCAACAGTGGACGATTTCCAGAAATTTTTCTTGGCTTCGTCGGCCTGTGAGTTCAGTTTGAACTGATCGATCAGTTTCGTGATCAGGATGTACCAGCTACCCATCGACATGATCGACAGGATGATCAGTGTGCCTTTAGAGATAAAGTCGCCGTGCCAGACTGCTTCCAGACCATATGGATTGTCTACGGTTTCTTTGGTTTCTGCCGGACCTGCGGTCGCCGGTGCAGCAGTGGCATCGGCTGGAGCTGGAGCTGCTGCTGGGGCTGCTGCGGCCGCTGCTGGAGCTGCTGCATCGGGGGCTGCCGGAGTATCGGCAGCAAAACTTACTGCACTGGCGGACAGGAGGGCTGCCGCGAAAAGTGCAAACAGAGAAGTGGGAAAGCGGTTTTTCATTTTTACATCCTTAAAAAATTTTAAATTCAAATCAAATTTGTACTGGAATACTGGCGCTAATGTTGACATTTAGTCCGGCAATTTCCACACGTAATCCACAACAGTCCACGTTTGTTGCGGCTTTCCATCAATAGTGCCAGGTTTGAATTTACACAAACTCAGCGCATTTTTTGCTGCTGCATCCAGAGCCCTGAAGCCCGATGTTTTTTCAACTTTGGAATCGGCGACCTTGCCGTCGAGACCAATCAGGAAATTCAACCGGGTCGTTCCCTGCTCTTCATTACGCAGTGAGTTGCGCGGATAGTCCGGCTTGTCACAGGTAGTGAAATCAACCACTGCCCGGGTTACCGATGGACCGGCTACCGGTTTGGCTGCAGGCGCAGCGGCATGCAGTTCCTGATGCGGTGGCTGAACATTCGATACGGCGGTAATGGCGTTCGGTGTCGGTTGTTGCGCAACCTGAACTTCAGGAGGCGGAATAAACGGTGGCGGTGGTGCAGCCAGTTTTGGCGGCGGCGGCGGTGCATCGGGCGGTGGTGGCGGTGGCTTCACCTCTTCGATGACTTTGGTTTCAATCGGCACTTCTTTGATTACCGAAATAATCTTCTTCCCCAAGCCTGTTAACAGCGCGTAGATCAGAATGGCGTGCACTAATGCTACCACAGTAATTCCGGTTAACTTGCTGCCGGAGTCCTCGCCCTTGTCTGAAAAATCCATACTTACTCTCCATTGCTACTTCATATCAACTACCACCAATCGCGAAGATTGGCGGCTCTACTCACGGTGCAACATGACTTTCCAGCATAACGAAAAACCACAGTGAACGTGGACCTTCCACGTTCACTGTGCCATTTCAATTTTTTACAACTTACCGCTTACCGAGATGCCGATCGTTCTGGGCGACATCCGATACGCTTCGTCGGCAGTACCCTGAACCTCAGGGCGCTGAATAATTTTCTGGCTGTTCGCGATATTGAAACCGTCGAGCGGGTAGAAATTTTGCGTGATCTGCGCCTCGGAACCTTTGATGTGCTGGTCGGGATCAATCTGCTGCGCGAAGGTCTGGATATTCCGGAAGTATCGCTGGTGGCGATTCTGGATGCGGACAAGGAAGGCTTCCTGCGCTCGGAACGCAGCCTGATCCAGACCATCGGTCGGGCGGCGCGTAATCTGAACGGCCGGGCGATTCTGTATGCCGACAAAATGACCGATTCGATGCGCCGTGCGATCGGCGAAACCGAGAGGCGGCGCAACAAGCAGATTGCCTTTAATACCGCAAACAACATTACTCCGGTCGGCGTGGTGAAACATATACGCGATTTGATCGACGGCGTTTATAATCCCCAGGCAGCGCGTGCTGAACTGGATGCCGCACAAGAGCATGCGCGTTATGAAACGATGAGTGAAAAACAGATCAGCAAGGAAATCAAACGACTCGAAAAATCCATGCTCGATCATGCCAAGAATCTGGAATTTGAAAAGGCAGCGCAAGTGCGCGATCAACTGGCGCAATTGAAACTGCAGTTGTTTGGATCGGATGGCGCCGCCTCGCTGTAAAAAATCAGAAGTCACGTCACAATTAAAATTAAATCAAGGGAGATATATGACACTACTTATCGTTCTGGCAGCGCTGTTCCTGCTGATGTTTATTGCCTATCGCGGATTTTCCGTGATTCTGTTTGCTCCCGTCATTGCACTGCTGGCCGTGCTGTTGACGGACCCGGCCATGGTGGCACCGATGTTTTCCAGCGTGTTCATGGAAAAAATGGTCGGCTTTCTGAAAGCGTATTTCCCGGTGTTTTTACTGGGCGCGATCTTCGGCAAGGTGATTGAACTGTCGGGATTTTCTCAATCCATCGTTTCGAGCATTATTAAAATCGTCGGTGCGCAACGAGCGATGCTGTCGATCGTCGTGGTCTGTGCGGTGTTGACTTACGGCGGTGTATCGCTCTTTGTGGTGGTGTTTGCGGTGTATCCGTTTGCGGCCGAAATGTTCAGACAGGGGAATATTCCCAAACGCCTGATTCCGGGCACGATTGCGCTCGGTGCTTTCAGCTTTACGATGGATTCACTCCCCGGCACACCGCAGATTCAAAATATTATCCCCACCACGTTTTTTAAAACCGATATCTATGCAGCGCCGTGGCTGGGTGTGATCGGCTCGGTCTTCATTCTGATCGTCGGTATGCTATATCTGGAATCGCGTCGCAAGGCCGCTGCCAAAGCGGGTGAGGGCTATGGCGTGAATCATCTGAACGAACCCGAAGCGTTTGCCAATGATAAGCTGCCCAATCCGGCCATCGCGATTTTGCCGCTGGTGTTGGTTGGGGTATTAAACAAGGTATTTACGATTGTCATTCCCCAGGTCTACGGCGCCTCCTATTCCATGCAACTGGCCGGCAGCGCGAAACCAGTAGTGACGGACGTGACCAAGGTCGTGGCAATCTGGGCGGTGGAAGCGGCTTTGCTGATCGGGATTTTGAGTGTGTTCGTGCTGGCCTTCGGCACGCTGAGCAAAAAATTCGCTGAAGGCTCCAAATCGGCGATTGCCGGTGCCTTGCTCGCGGCCGGCAATACTGCCACCGAATACGGCTTTGGTGCCGTCATCGCGGCTCTGCCCGGATTTATTTTTGTGGCCGATGCACTCAAATCGATTCCCAACCCACTGGTCAATGAAGCGATCACGGTGACCACGCTGGCCGGGATCACCGGTTCGGCATCCGGCGGGATGAGTATTGCGCTGGCGGCGATGTCGGATACGTTTATTCAGATGGCCAATGCCGCGCACATTCCGATGGAAGTCATGCACCGAATTGCATCGATGGCCAGCGGCGGTATGGATACCTTGCCTCACAATGGTGCAGTCATCACCTTGCTGGCCGTGACCGGGTTGACCCATCGCGTTTCATATAAAGATATTTTTGCGGTGACCTGCATTAAAACGCTGGCGGTATTTTTTGTGATTGTTGTTTATTACAGCACCGGCATCGTCTGATTAGTGAAATCGAGTGGTGCAAAAAGGACATCTTCGGGTGTCCTTTTTTTTGTTGGCGGTTTTTATGGATTGGCGATCTTTATATAAATTAATGTCGCAGATCGGAAAGAGTTTGTGAATCTGCCTGTTTAGAATCGATTTCACGTCGACAGGGCGCGATCCGCTCTGCGATGCTTCAATCAATAAATGGCTAGGCAACGAGCGATCCGCTCATTGCCGCGTTTCTCCGATACGGTTAAAAAACCACATCGCGTTTTATCTGTTATAGGCAATACATCATCGATTGTATATACTTATTTTTGAAGTTAAAAATAGTATGTATATACATGTGTTGGGAAAGCAAAGCACGGCTTAGGTTATTACGGCGTCTTTTTCAAATAACCGGGTGTCAGGTGTCAGCATGGCGCGCTTATTGCTAACAACTCACACGCGGTGTACGCGTCGTCTAAATACAATTAGAAATAAAACAATCAAAAAATTGAAAAATACCAAAATAACTCAAGGAGATAACGCATGACAATGAAGCGAAAGTTTAATTTTATCTGTGCGGCCGCGGTGTCATCCGCGCTTGCCGCCGGTCTGGCCGGCGCACCAGTTTGGGCACAGGAAGTGGCGCAACCGGCACCGGCAACTGAAACGGCAAAAAATTCCGACCAGATTGCCACCGTCATCATTACAGCGAACAAACGCACGGAAGATGCCAGTAAGGTTCCATTGAGTATTACCGTCATTGGTGGCGATGAATTGGCTGCCCAGCATATTGAAGATTTTGCATCCGCAACCCGTTCGATTCCAAATATTTCGTTCTCGGGCGGCGGCGGTGGCGGTAATGCCGGCAATGGACCTGGATTGTCCAATATCGAAATGCGCGGGATCAGCTCGACCGCCGGATCAGCCACCGTTGGTATCTATCAGGATGATGTATCGATGACCGTCGGTAACTACTACAGCATGGGTAGCGCCGAACCTAAATTCTTTGACCTGGACCATATCGAGGTATTGCGCGGACCGCAAGGCACCTTGTACGGCGCAAGTTCGATGGGTGGTACGGTTAAATTCATCAGCAACCAGCCCAATTTGAAAGCACAGGAAGTCAATGTTTCTGCCGATGTGTCCTCCACTGCTGGCGGTGGTACCAATCACACCGAGACCGGCGTCTACAATGCGGTCCTGATTCCGAATGAACTGGCCCTGCGTATCGGAGTGCAGTCCGGGCACAAGAGCGGCTTTATTGATCAGGTCGATCCAACTACTGCCGCAGTCGTATCGAGCAACATCAACTGGGAAAACGACAGCGTGGCGCGCATCGCGATGAAATGGTCGCCAACAAAAAATCTGTCGATTACTCCTTCCGTGTTCTATCAACAGGTGCAAACCGGTGATATCGACGTGTCCTATCTCCAGTTGGCCAGCGGACAGAAGTTGCCAAATAACGAAACGGCGAAACTGGTACGTGAACCTGGCAAAGATACTCTGACGGTGCCAAGTCTGACGATTAACTATGGCATGGATATCGGCGACCTGACTTCGGTGACCAGCTATTTCAAGCGCAATTTTGATCGTACTCAGGATGGTACGACGGTCAACAGTCCTTACCTCGGCACGCAGGTGACCAATCCGCAACTGGGCGCTATTGTCGGTGCGTTGCCATCGGCGGTGTATCTCGAAAACGAAGTAACCCAGTTTTCGCAAGAGATACGGTTGACGTCCAAGCCATATGATCCAACGATATCGCCGGTAACCTGGGTCGCTGGTGCGTATGTGTCGAATATGCATACCAATATTATCGATAACGAGCCGATCTTCGGTATCAATGCCGCGTTTGCAAAATTCGGCCAGGATCCGAGCAACCCGGCCGACCTCGCTTATGCCGTCTCTGCCGGTTTTCCCAACGATAATTCCTATTTCGCGCATCGTAATTTCAAAGACACGCAGCAGGCTTTATTCGGCGAGGCAAATTACTACTTTGTACCAACGGTTCATTTGACGGCAGGTCTGCGGTTTTTAGAAGCCAAAGAAACGTTCATTGTTAATCGTGCCCTTTACTACACCAACGATGGCAGCAACAATGGTATCGCCAATGCGGATCAAAACAGCAGCGAAAGCAAAACAACGCCAAAAATCGCACTGACTTGGGAAGTGGATCCAACCAATACACTCTATGCTTCAGCGGCTGAAGGTTTCCGTACGGGCGGCTCCAACTTTGCACTGCCAATGAGCTACTGTTCATTGACCACGCCAAATCCGCTCACTTACGGTGCCGATTCGTTGTGGAGTTATGAGGTCGGGAACAAGTCACGCTTCCTCAATAACACCTTGTCCGTCAATGCTGACGTGTTCTATATCGACTGGTCGAATCTGCAGCAGCAAATTACCATTCCGGCCTGCGGCTATGCCTACAATACCAACGTCGGTAAAGCGTCCAGCTATGGTGGCGAGATGGAGTTGAAGTACAAACCGATATCCAGTGTGGTGAT
>Ga0364909_10169_pt1 | contig 24235 bp, 19 predicted proteins | sample SorcelJu500001C3_3_FD_206966 | JGI IMG/M metagenome (GOLD analysis project Ga0364909, IMG submission 206966) | Enriched cells from Trout Bog Lake Hypolimnion, Wisconsin, USA - BchlTB.June25.5000.01.C3 | ecosystem: Environmental > Aquatic > Freshwater > Lake > Hypolimnion/Profundal zone | place... | reverse complement strand
TTGCCTTATCATAATAGTGTTAATTCAATATGTTAATCGGTAAAATGAGGAACATGCGCGAGAAAAATAACCAGAGCTTTGGCATGACCATTACGGAAGGACGGCAGACTTGCCTGTTAGGGGGCTCAAGGGGCAACGTTCTGGGCCTTAATCTTGCTTTGGACCAGTTACCGTCATGAGCATATCACAAGAAGAGATGCGCCCCTCACCGGAAGCCATGCTGAAAGCTGCGCAGGCAGAGGAAAGTAATGGGGATCGAGGGAAGCTGAGAATTTTTTTAGGCTATGCCGCCGGAGTGGGCAAAACCTACACCATGCTGGAAGCAGCTCGGCAGCGGAAATTGGAGGGACGAGACGTGGTCGCCGCCTATGTCGAGTCCCACGGACGAGCAGAAACCGATGCTCTACTCGAAGGTTTGGAGATTATCCCAAAAGCGCAGCGTGAATACCAGGGAGTGTTGCTCCCGGAGTTGGATATTGATGCCGCCCTGGCGAGAAAACCGCAGATTGTGCTGGTCGATGAGTTAGCTCATACCAACATTCCCGGCTCTCGGCACGAAAAGCGCTGGCAGGACATCGAGGAGCTCCTAGCTGCCGGCATTGATGTGTACACGACCGTCAATGTCCAGCATTTTGAAAGCCTCAATGATATCGTCACCCAGATTACTGGCGTTGCAGTGCGAGAGACCGTTCCCGACAGCATCCTAGATCGAGCTGCTGAAGTCAAGCTGGTCGATATTCCGCCGGAGGAGTTGCTGCAACGATTACATCAAGGGAAGGTGTATGTCCCCGCGCAGGCCGCCTGGGCTGCACAAAAATTTTTTAGACACGGCAATCTTATTGCTCTGCGCGAATTATCGCTGCGCCGCACTGCGGCCAGGGTCGACGATGAGATGCGGTCCTATATGGAAACGCGCGCCATCCCCGGGCCCTGGCCTGTGACTGAACGGCTCCTGGTTTGCGCTAGCGGCAGCCCGTTCAGCGAAAAACTGATCCGCACCACCCGCCGTCTGGCGGAGGAGTTGAAGGCCCAATGGGTTACGGTCTATATTGAGACCCCAAGCCTTGCCAAGCAGCAGCAAGAAAATCGGGAACGGGTCTGGCATGATCTGCGCTTAGCCGAAAGCCTTGGTGCAGAAGTGGCGACCATAACAGCTTCCTCGGTTCCCGAGGCTGTTATCGATTACGCCACGCGGCATAACGTTACAAGGATTGTGGTCGGTAAACCTACCAAATCCCGTTGGCGTGAAATTTTGCGACCCCCTATCGTTGATCAGATTATCCGTCTGAGCGGAGCTATCCAAGTCCATGTTGTCAGCATCAGCGGCGTTTCCAAAAGCACCGTGAGCAGCCGGACATCCAAATCAAAAAAGACTGTCCCTTTGTATGAATACCTGACCAGTCTGGTGCTTGTTGCAGCGGCAACAGCGCTTTCCGCTCTGGTCATGCCTTTTCTGTCGCCGACCAATATGGTCATGATCTATATGTTGGCGGTCGTGGTGGCCGCTGTCCTGCTCAGTTTGAAACCAGCAATACTCACCGCCGCCTTAGGGGTGCTGGCTTTTGATTTCTTTTTCGTCGCTCCCCGGTGGAACTTTTCGGTAAATGACACTGAATATATTTTTACTTTTTTTGGGCTCTTCATCGTGGGAACGGTCATCAGTACACTGGTGGCCAAGGGCAAGGAGCGGACAGAGGCTATGCGGGAACGCGAGTTGCAGACCGAAAGCCTGTATTACCTGAGTCGTGATTTGGCGGCTTCAGTTGACATGGAATCGGTAATGGCGGCCGTGCTGAAAAATATCAGCGAAACCTTAAATGCAAAACTGGCCATCCTTGTTCCGTGCGGGGAGTTGATGAATATCTCGACCATCAGCAAGAGCCTGACTCTCGACGAAAAGGAGTTGGCGGTGGCGGACTGGTCATATCGCAATCGCCAGCCAGCAGGGGCTGGTACAGAAACGCTTGGATCAGCCGAACTCCTATGTTTACCACTCCATACCACTGCTCGTTTTTTGGGAGTACTAAGCGTTAAATTGGAAAATAAATCCGATTACCGTTCTCCTCCTCATCGTCGTCTACTCGACGCCTTTGTTACCCAGATTTCGCTTGCCATGGAACGGGTCCAACTTGCCCAGCAAGCAGAACAGGCGCAAGTCCTGCAAGCAAGAGAAACATTGGAACGGGCTCTGCTGAATTCGATATCACATGACTTACGGACTCCTTTAGTATCGATCATCGGTGCACTCAGCAGTCTGCGGGATAAAAATCTGCAAATGGATGACAAGAGGAGGCAGGACCTGTTGAGCGGTGCCTGGGATGAGGCGGAACGTCTGAACCGATTTGTCGGCAATTTATTGGACATGACCAGGCTGGAAGCTGGAGAGCTGAGGATAAATAAAGAACCTTGTGACGTCCAGGATTTGATCGGTTGCGCCTTGGCCGCGCTCGATCAAAAATTGGGAAACAGAGACGTGAGCGTGAAACTTTCAGAAGGATTACCTTTCGTGAGCATGGACATGGTTCTCATGACCCAAGTATTGGTCAATCTGATTGATAATGCACTGAAATATTCTCCGTCCGATAGTTCAATAGAAATAATGGCCCAAATAGAAGCCAACCATTTGATCATTGCGGTGTTTGACCATGGTCCCGGGATTCCTGAGCCTGAATTGAAACGAATTTTCGACAAGTTTTATCGCCTTCCGGTTCCAGAGGGTGTCAACGGGACAGGATTAGGCCTTTCGATTTGCAAAGGAATAGTTGAAGCCCACGATGGTAATATCTGGGCTGAAAATCGTTCTGGCGGTGGACTGAAAATTGCTCTCCAACTTTCTTTGTAAGAGTGTGATAGAAATGCAAGAGGATACAAATCTACCCCGCATACTCATAGTCGATGATGAACCGGCGATCCAAAGATTCCTAAAAATAGCCCTTTCCATTGGTGAATTTGCTCTTTTTCAAGCGGAGAGCGGCCATGCCGCACTTTCTGCTGCTGTGACAACAAAGCCGGATGTTATTCTTTTGGATCTAGGGCTCCCTGATATGGACGGGATCGAAGTGATCAAGTCGATACGACAATGGTCCCAAGTCCCAATCATTGTCCTTTCCGTGCGAGATCGTGAAGCTGATAAGGTCAAAGCCCTTGATACAGGGGCGGACGACTATTTGACCAAACCGTTTGGGGTCGCTGAACTGTTGGCAAGGATAAAGGTAGTGCTGCGCCGCTCTCTTCAGCAAATACCCGATCCAATATTCCGAATTGATGAGTTGGAAGTCGATCTCGCTCGTCGCCTGGTGCTGATACGGGGAGCAAAGGTATCAGTGACTCCCACGGAATATGAATTGTTGCGATTATTCGTGATCAACGCAGGAAAGGTACTAACGCATTCTCAAATTCTCAAACAGATATGGGGTGCTGGTTATATGGAGCAACCCCATGTCCTTCGAGTCAATATCAGCAATCTCCGTCATAAACTCGAAAAGGACGCTTCGCGTCCTCGTTATATTATAACTGAGTCTGGTGTTGGTTATCGCTTTCAAAGCTAATTTGAACTACTCAAAATCAGTGAGGGAGGAAGAAAAAAGAGGCTCTTCGCTGTTTCAAGTGGGTGGCCTTCTTGGCTAACAAATAGCTTTCGATTAATACATTGAATTTACCAAATTAGTGGTGCAGGTGAACCACCTGCAAGGCCTCTTAAACAGTATCGCTGGCTGGGTGGTTATCCATTTTGCTCAGCATTTCAAACTTTCCTATACGCTTCCTTTTTGTTCACGCCGACCTTTTCGGCTGCTAACGACCTTGTTTAGATGGCGAATTGAGACGAAATCTTGATGAAATCTTGATGCCTTTTGCTTGCATCTTGACACAATCTTTATGTCAAATACGCTAAATATACTTGATTAATTTAAATAATCAGCAGGGAAGATAGCGACATGCAGCCGAACCAGGAAGAAGTATGTGACAATCTTATTTGTAAAATTAAAAAGATAATATTCGGGGTGCCCAAGCAGATCAAGGACCCGCAGATCTTCCACACCATGTCCCTGATCCCGGTGCTGGCCTGGGTGGGATTAGGCGCGGATGGACTCTCTTCCTCGGCGTATGGCCCAGAAGAGGCCTTTCGCGCTCTCGGCAGCCATACCTATCTGGCAATTCTGCTAGGGATTGCTACCGCGGTCACCGTTTTCATCATCTCCGCCTCCTACTCCCGCATTATTGAACATTTTCCGAACGGCGGCGGCGGCTATATCGTCTCCACCCATATGTTGAGTGCTAAGGCTGGGGTGGTTTCCGGCTGTGCCCTCCTGGTGGACTATATCCTCACCATTACCATTTCCGTTGCCTCGTGCGCTGACGCCATTTTCAGCTTTGTGCCGATCCACCTGCACCACCTGAAAATACCCGTTGCCGTCCTGCTGATCGTCCTTCTCATTATTTTGAATATCCGCGGGGTTAAGGAGTCCATTACCATCCTGGCCCCCATTTTTATGGTCTTCGTTGTCAGTCATATCCTGCTGCTTGTGGATGGCGTTGTCACTCACACGGATCGCTTTATTCCCTTGGCCCATGACTTTCAGAGCGGGCTGCACCAGGACATGGCAAGCCTCGGGGTTTTTGGGATCCTCATGCTTTTTCTTCGGGCCTATTCCCTGGGGGGCGGCACCTATACCGGAATTGAGGCGGTATCAAACGGCCTCCAGATCATGCGTGAACCCAGGGTCAAAACCGGGAAACGAACCATGCTCTATATGTCCACCTCCCTGGCCTTTACCGCCGGGGTGCTATTTTTCTGTTACGCGCTGGCTGGCGTCGCCCCGGTGGAAGGTAAAACCCTGAACGCCGTTTTGGCCGATGCCTTGTTTGCCCATTGGCCCATGGGGCAGGCTATCGCCCTGATTACCATCTTTTCCGAAGGCGCCCTGCTGCTGGTGGCGGCCCAAGCTGGTTTCGTCGATGGTCCACGGGTCATGGCCAACATGGCAGTGGATTCCTGGTTGCCGCACCGCTTCGCCGCTCTCTCCGATCGTCTGTCCATGCGCAACGGCATCGTTATCATGGGCGCCTCCGCCATCGGTCTCTTGCTCTATACCCAGGGCTCGGTATCGGCCTTGGTGGTTATGTACTCCATCAATGTTTTTATCACCTTCTCGCTTTCGCAGTTGGGCATGTCGCGCTTCTATCTGAAACGACGACATGATGACCCTATCTGGAAGCGGCGCCTTTTCCTGCACCTCGTCGGCCTCCTCCTCTGTGTTACGATTCTGGGAGTCACTACCTACGAAAAGTTCACTGAGGGCGGCTGGGTGACCTTCCTGATCACCTCGTTGGTCATCGCCTGCTGCTACCTGATCCGCAGCCATTATTTCAAGGTCCGCCAAGGCATGATGGATATGGACGAAGATCTGCTGGCCTCGCCGACCCGAGGTCCCACCAATAGGGCCCGGCCTGCCCCGGGGGACCAAACTGCCATCCAGTTGGTCTCCTCTTACAGCGGCTTCGGAATCTATGCTCTGATGTCGGTGCTGAAGAATTTTCCAGGAACCTACAAAAACATCATCTTCGTGTCCGTGGCGGTGATTGATTCGGGCTCATTCAAGGGGGTGGACGAGATCGAGGCCTTGGAGAAATCAACCAGAGTCAACCTGCAAAAATATGTCCTTCTGGCCCGTAGGCTTGGCCTGGCCACCAGCTACCGAATGAAGGTGGCGACTGATGTGGTACAAGGCGCTACCGAGCTCTGCACGGCAATCGCACAGGAGTTTCCCCATTCTACCGTCTTTACCGGGCAGCTCGTCTTTCGCCTGGAAAAATTTTATCACCGGTTTCTCCATAACCAGACTGCTTTCGCTATTCAGCGACGCCTGCAATGGGATGGTATCACTACGGTTATTTTACCAATTAAGTTCTCTCTTTCTGAGCGAACAAGTGCTACTCCCCTTTAATTGTCAAAAAAACTGACTTTGCAGAAGAAAACAAAAAGCTGACAGTGTCCAATGACAAAAGCCTCCATACACAATGCCAGCTGTCTTTCAACAAATCTTAGACACTCAGTTAAAGTTATAATTCCACCTGATTCCCTAATTCCACTACACGGTCCGGTGGTAATTTGAAGTATGAGGTGGCGTTCCATGCATTACGAGACATGAAGATAAACAGTTTTTTGCGCCATTGGGCCATGGGTGCCGGTCCTGTTGCAAATAATGTTTCGCGGCCCAGAAAAAATGATGTGGTATAAATATCGATCGTTACCCCTATGTTACCGACCAATTCGAGGATTTCCGGCATGCTCGGAGCTTCCATGAAACCGTAGCTTGCTTTGATTCGATAAAATCCTTGGCCAAGGCCCTCCAAGTTCACCCGATCTTCAGGAGGCACTGTGGGGGTTTCTGCTGACAGAATAGAAAGCAACAGCACCCGTTCATGCAGGGCTTCATTGTGTTTAAGATGATGAAGAAGGGTGTGAGGTATGCCCTCAGGAGTGATCGACATAAAGACAGCCGTTCCGGTCGTCCGTTGCGGACTGTACTCGGCAAGATCTTTGAGAAAAACTTCAGCGGGCAATCGCATCAACTCATAATGTTTGGCCAATAAAGCCCGCCCATCACGCCAAGTGATCATGGTGATCAGAATAATAGTAGCGATACAAATTGTAATCCAGCCGCCATCCACGATCTTCAACAGGTTAGCGCTCAGAAAGGAACCATCAAAAAATAGAAAAAGGCAGAGCAGGGTTGCGCTTTGCCATAGCGGCCATTTCCATTTTATGTGGATAACTTGAAAATACATAAATGAGGTAATTGCCATAGTGGCGGTTACGGCGATACCGTAGGCCGACGCCAACCGAGTTGATTCCTTGAATACCAACACCAAAATCAAACAGGCGATCATGAGCAACCAGTTGATTGTCGGCATGTAGATTTGGCCGCTGGCCTGCTCGGAAGTATGGATGATACGCATGCGTGGCGTGAAGCCTAGTTGAATGGCTTGCTGGGTGAGCGAGTAAACACCCGAGATCATCGCTTGCGATGCAATAATAGTGGCCAAGGTTGACAACACCACCATCGGATAAATCAGTGATTGGGGGGTCAGTGCGTAGAAAGGATTGACATTGACGATTTCGGGGTTTTGCAGGAGAAGCGCACCTTGACCGAGGTAGTTGAGAATCAGGCCAGGGAGGACAACGCAGTACCAGGTAAGACGTATGGGTGCGAGACCAAAGTGCCCCATATCAGCATACAGGGCTTCGCCACCAGTAATGCAGAGGACCACAGACGAGAGGGAAACTATCCCATGAAAATGGTTAATTGAAAAATAGTTGACCGCATACCAGGGATTCAAAGCGGAGAGGATGGCGGGCTGCTTGAGAATAGACAGTAATCCGAGAAAACCGATCGTTCCAAACCACAGAATCATCACAGGGCCGAACACCTTACCGATAATCGCGGTGCCATGTTTTTGAACAATAAAGAGTCCAATCAGGACAAGACAGGTAATCGGCACCACGTATTCGGCAGCAGCATCAGTTGCCATATTGAGCCCTTCAATAGCTGAGAGCACGGAGATAGCCGGGGTGATGACGCCATCGCCATAAAGGAGGGCTGCTCCTGCAGCTGCTAATATGGTGAGGAAGGGCCACCACTTTCCATCTTTTTTTAGTTTACCATGCAACATCGCAAGAAGAGAAAAAATGCCGCCTTCTCCTTTGTTGTCAGCCTGCATAATGAAAACGACATATTTAAGGCCAACGACAAGCATCAAAGACCAGAAAATCAGAGACAATATTCCAAGAATATTATTGGGGTCAGGAGTAACCCCATGCTTTCCTGTGAAACATTCCTTTATGGTATACAGTGGACTGGTGCCGATATCGCCATAGATAACTCCCAGGGCGGCTAAAGCCAAGTGTGAGAGGGGAGCCTTGTGAAAGTGGCTGTGATCTTTCGATTGGGTAGATGCTTGCCTTGCGAGAAAGAACATTACGTATTTCCTTGTTGGACCAGTGATGACCCGGGAATGAAAAATTGGAAACGCTGATTGAGCACGCGAGGTGAGTTAATAGATCCAGACGATGAGACGCCTGATGCGTGTGGGGGTGCCTACTGAAAGTAGCTCAGGAAAAACGATGAGGGAATTTATGCTTGTGCCAAGACAAAGAAATATGGCGGGACCTTGGTGTCTTTTTCATTAACTCACCCCTTGAAATGTTTCGGCTCAATCTTGTAACCATGGATCTTGTAATTAATAATCCGCAAGCTGGTCTTCAGACTTTTAGCTGTTTTAGCCTGATTACCTTGATTTTTTTTTAGCATTTCAATAATGAGCTCCCGTTCGAAATTTTCAACCGAGGTAGCCAACGAATACGATTTATTGCATTGGCCGCTGTCAAGGCTTTGCATCGAATGAGGCAGATGGACTGCATTGATCGAAAAACCGTTGCTGACCAGAACCGCTCGTTTTATACATAGCTGCAACTCCCGGACATTTCCCGGCCAATGGTATTGCAAAAGTAGATCCTTCGCCGATTCTGAAATATACTTAATCTTTTTATGGTTTTCCTTGGAGTATTTCTCGAGAAAAGATTCGGCTAAAAGGAGTACATCGGTTTGTCGTTCCCGTAGGGGCGGTACATGGATCGGGAACATGTTAAGTCGATAAAAGAGATCCTCTCTGAAGGTCTTCTCTTTGACAGAGGACTCCAGGTCGCAGCTAGTCGCAACCACCAGACGGATATTGGTTTTGATTATTTTTGAGGAACCGAGCCGCCGAAAGGTCTGACCTTGAATAACATTCAACAGTTTGACCTGGACAGCAGGGCTCATCTCATTGATTTCATCAAAAAAAAGGGTGCCATTTCGGGCAAGTTCAATAAGGCCTTTTTTGCTTCCAGCGGCGCCGATGAAAGCCCCTTTTTCGTAGCCAAAGACTTCCCTCTCCAGTAGGTGTTTCGGCAGCTCCGAACTCTTCACCATTATAAAAGGGCCACCTGATTTGCTGGAATTATGGTGCAAGGCCTTGGCTACTAGTTTTTTACCACTTCCCGGTTCGCCGCATAAAAGCACAGTAAGCTTGGTGTCAGCTACTCGATTAACCATTTCGTAAACGTCCTGCATCCGAGGGGAATTACCGATAATCTCCTTAATTCTATTATTGGTAAGCAGTTCCTGACGAAGTTCGGAGGTTTCTTGGAAAAGTTCCTTTTTCTCATCATTGACCAACTGGATGCGTTGTACTGTCTTGGCTATCTGTCCGCTGACCACTGCGAGGAACCACAAATCGTGTTTGGAATCAGTATCAAATCCTTCCGTGTACATTCGGTCGACGGATAAAGTTCCTATGACTTGATGGGCCGCTATGATAGGAACGCAAAGGAAGGAACTTTTCTTTTTCCATTCGATTCCGCGAGTTCTTGTCCGGTTCAAGAATAGTGGTTCGTCACCGATCTGAGCGACTATTATGGGCTCACCGGTTGCTACCACCTTCCCGGTGACACCCTCCCCTAGTTTGTATCGGCCTCGACGTTTTGCCTCATCGGTAATTCCGTGAGCAACTTCGATCTTTAGTTCACTAGTGGTAGAATTGACGATAGATATGGCACCATTGTCCATACCCTTCACTTCAGCCAAGATAGTGAGAATACTTTCAAGACAATCATACATATTGGCAGTTAACGCCAAAACCCTAGCTATTTCGTAGAAACAGGTCAGATTGAGGAACTCAATGTCCTGGTTGGTTTTGGTTATCCTGTTGACCGAATTCATAAATACAGGAAATGTATTGTTGAATAAATATTTCCATAACTGTAAAGTTTTTATTTATAACGTATCGTAAATGGTAAAAATATAAATCCATCTATGGGGCGAAGTCAATTTCGCCAACAACTCAGCGAGTTCTCTTGTAATTATCAATAATAATTAGTTGATTCGTAAACTGAAAACAGATATCGTCATAATATCCACCACAATATTTTTTTTACTTGTTTGCATTCCCACTGGATCGAAAATGCCCATTCTTACCTGCGCGTCTTGATGTTAAAGTCAGGATATGCGACAACAGATACTTCGTTATGGTCAAGGCCTTCAAATTCTATTTCTTCTGAAACATGCAGAGGGGTTATCATGTCCAAAATTTTAAAGAACACGTACATTACAACAAAAACAAAAACAAAATTAACGACAACACCGATAACTTGAGCGGCAAACTGTGAAACACCACCGTAAAAAAGTCCTTTTACCATTCCAGAAACTTCATTTATACCATCACCGTAAGTGCCGTCCGCAAAAAGTCCAAGACTAATAAGTCCCCAGGCGCCACAGACACCGTGCACAGACACAGCACCTACGGGGTCGTCCACCTTAAGTTTACGTTCTACAAAAAAGACACTCGCACAGCAAAGAATTCCAGCAATAAACCCTATAACAACTGCGCCAATCGGTGTCACAAATGCGCATGGCGCCGAAACAGCAACAAGCCCGCCGAGCAGTCCGTTTGCTGAAAGGGAAAGGTCTGGCTTGCCGTAAAGAAACCACATGTAGCACAGAGCCGAGCAAGACGCTGCGACAGCCGCAAGTAGTGTATTCACGGCGATCACTCCTATTCGGAGACCTCCAGTCGCCAAAGCCGAACCCGAGTTGAACCAGAACCATCCACAAAAAAGTATCAGGCACCCAACGATTGCCATCGGGATATGATGTCCAGGAATTGCAGTGGGAGTACCATCGGCTCGATATTTCCCCATTCGCGGACCAAGTATGATCGCCCCTGCTAAGGCTGAAATTCCGCCAACCATATGGACCACAGATGAACCTGCGAAATCGAGAACTCCATGACCGAGACCGAAGTTCTTTCCGAGTTGTGAAAGCCAGCCACCACCCCATACCCAATGTGCATAGAGGGGGTAAGTGAACATGGCTATAAAAAATCCATAGACAACAAAGGACTTGAAAGTCCAGCGCTCTGCCATTGCGCCGGTTGGTATAGTGGCCGCTATATTCATCAAAACCACTTGGGAAAAGAAGAGCATGGTGATAGAAGTATCTGTGCTCACGCCGTAGAGAAAAAAAACTTTTGTGTTCGTCTGAAGCGCATAACCGATGGCCCAATAACCGAGAACCCCGAAGACGAATACCATCATAGTCATTGCCATGGTATGGCCAGCGTTTTTCGCACGTGTAAAGCCTGTCACCATCATAGCAAAGCCAGTCTGCATAAAAATGACCAGGAATGCGCAGCTGAATGTCCACAGGATAGTAATTATCGAGCCGTTCATAATATATTTCTTCCCTGTATTGGCTATATCTTTATTTTATCCCCAAATTGGATAACCATTCCACCACATATAATTATGCATAAACCAACCCACGTAGCAGCTGGTATATCTTCTTTGAACACAAAACGACCAAACAAAATGCTGATCAGCGCAAAGATCGCGACATATACTCCGAGCAATTTCGAAAAATCCCATTTAACCGTATTTACAACCACGCCATAGAAGCCTAGCATGACAAAACCAATCATAATGGTAATGAGGCTGCTTCCATGAAGCCCTTTGCGAACAACAGCATCGCCGCCGACTTCTAAAACTGCGGCAGCAACGAAAATAAGCCAAGCTGCATATGTCATCTTTTTTCCCTCCCTAATACCCTCTGATATTTTTTAAATAAGGCCTGTATCAGCCCGGGATGGTATATCGCTGTAAGTAAACAAGCTGTTTATATACCGGTTTTTAAGTGTTTAATGCGCAGTGCCCCGGTGAAGGATCATCAGCACCAGCAGGGTAAGAACGATGACGGGGATAGTGATTCCCACAGAGATCCAAAAAACTTTCTTCCAACTGCGCTTCCAGTGAGTGGGATACTGGAGTCGATCACACCGACCAGTCAATTGCACGGTAGTCGGGTCGTCTAGTTCCGCTTTCATAATTGCGGCTGACTGATAACGTTCTCCAGGGTCCCGCTCCATAGCGTGGAGGATAATCTCTTCAACCTGCTCGGATAATATAGGATTACGTTCCCGCGGAGCTACTGGATCGCCGGTGACGCGGGCATTCATTACCACAAATAAATTTTCATTTTCGCACTCAAACGGGGGGGCACCTACCACCATTTCGTAAAGCATAGCACCGAGGCTGTAGATGTCGGTACGTTCGTCGCCACGTTTCCCTTTGACTTGTTCAGGGGCCATATAATCAGGAGTCCCCACCGCAGGAGTGAAGCCAGTGAAAGTAATCCGTCTTCCTTCCTTGGAGCTGGCGATTCCGAAATCAACGATCCGGACGGTGCCGTCATTACATATCATGACATTCTGTGGCTTGAGGTCGCGATGGACGACGCCCTGTCTGTGCATGTATGAAAGTGCCTCACACATGAGGCTCGCCAGCTTAATGGCGTCCTTTTCCATCATGGGACTAATATTGACCAACAGGTAGGAGAGTGTGCTACCGCGAAGATATTCTGTCACAATATAAGGTCGACTACGATGCTCCTCGTCAACTTTAATGAATTTAAGGATGAAAGGATGGTTGAGCCGTAGTCCTATCTCTTCCTCGCGTTGAAACCTAGAGTAAAACCCAGCATCGCTTTCATACTCCATGAGTGGCACTTTTATCGCCACCGTCTCTTCGGTCTGCAGGTCGGTTGCCTTGAAGATGGTAGCCATGCCGCTGCGGCTGATACTCTCGAGTATCAGGAAACGGCCATCCAGTGTTTGCCCCGGACGAAGTTCGTATGGAGTCGTAAGGTTCGCCGTTTCTTGGTACATGGGCACCCCACGGTACAAAACAACTTTTTCAACCTCATTAATCTGCAATGTCTGCACTGAAAGATTGTCGTCAGTTCCGCGTTGTTCAGCTAAGGCCACGAGTTTCCGGCACGCCTGTGCTGGAGAATAGCGTGAAACAATGTCGGCTATTTCGCTATCAGCAACATGGGTGTACAATCCGTCGGAGCAGAGCACGACCCGGTCGCCCTTGAATACGGTTGAGCTTTCCACTTCGACACGAATCACCGGCTCCTGCCCAACGCTACGTGTTAAAATGGATCGGTTTTCGCTGGTCTTGGCTTCCTGTTCGGAAATCAGCCCAAATTTTTGCTGCATGCCTGCGTAGGTATGGTCCGTGGACAATTGCTTGATCTGTGCCTTTCTGACCAAGTAAACGCGGGAATCTCCTACATTGCCAACAACTATCTCATTGTTGCGTAGTATTACGATAGCAAGGGTTGTCGCCATGCGGAACTTGCCGTGATTCTCCATCCCTTTATCGTACACGGCAAGATTAGCCGCATTAAACATCTGGGTGAGGAGTTGCTGTGAATTCTGTTCGGCGGCACCCTCGCGAAACGTCTTCAGGGCTGTCTCAACGGCCAGTCTGCTGGCCACCTCGCCGTGATGCATACCGCCCACGCCATCGGCCAGCACTGCGACTGTGCCACGACTGCGCTTCTCCTCGGTTGTATGCGGTTCCCAGTAGCCTACAGAATCCTCGTTGTTCTCTCGGATCGGTCCGGGTGATGAAAGTTCAGCGTAGGTAAGTTCCATATGGCTTATGATAATTTCCGACTAACTTGATTGAATTATTCCAATAAACGAGAATGTGCCTGAAAAGGTGAACAAAGATACAATACAGCGCTTCATCTTTAGAGCCTTTTTTTATTATATGGAACACGAAATCAAAAATCAGCGGTTCTAAACTAGGACAGTCACCCTTGAGAGCGACCGTCCTAGTTTTAGGATTGAGGTGGATTCTATAGGCTTACAGGCGCTTGTTTGCGGGTAAGAATGAGTTCTTTGTTTTTAAGTTTACTAGATTTGAGGAAGTAGAGTGCCCCGTAAATACCCCAAACGCCGCAGAACGCCAAGGCGATGTACGGTTCCTTCCAACTCATACCCGCAACCGTAAACGGCCCGACAAGGTAGAATAGCATGATCGACAGGTTCGCCACGAGACCCAGAACTGGTATAACAACGTGCTTGAAGCCGTTAAAGCTATGGTGTTCTTTGAAAGCCACCATGGCAATCCAACAGGTGATCATATAGAGCAGGAACGTACCAAAATTGCTAATCAACGTCGTGATGACCAAGGTATTGGGAAGTGCCGCATACACTTCTGGTGCAAAAATACCGAAACTATACCAGATGTTGTGTTTGTCCAAAGCAGCAGGGGTTGTGCCGCCCAAATACACCACCGTTGTAATAATACCGATAACAGCCGAGATGATCGATAGAACCCAGATCGCCCGATAGGGAGACATGGTTTTGCCGTGTAACAATCCGAAGTGCGAGGGAACTTCCTCGTCGCGCCCCATGGCATAGGTTACTCGAGCGCCTGTAGAGAGACAGGAGAGAGTTGTGCCGATTAGCGCCAGGAAGACTGTGAAGGCCTGAACCAACATGAAGGCTTTACCGGCAGCGGCACTGCCGAATAGCCAGGTTCCGACGATGACCATCATGTCGCCGATCGGCGCACCGGAGGCGCCTGCCATAGGGACGGTGTAACCGTTATGCAGCATATAGTTGGCGGCGAAGTATTCGATCAGGTAGCAGATTGCACCTTGGATCACTAACGACAACAATACCGCTCGGGGAATATCCTTTTTGGGGTTTTTGGCTTCATCCGCCATGGCGGTGACCGACTCGAACCCGACCAGTATCAGTATAGCGATAGCAGCCTGGATGAAGATAAAGTTGAAACCATGAGGCGCAACCACAGAACTTGCTGTCGCGTGGTAGTTGAACGTCTCAATGCCCTTGTCATCCTTTGTGATTGCACCTTCCGGGGAATAATCGACCGTGAATGGCATAGCCAGCTTCGAATCAAGCACAGGTCTGCCCTTTGCATCAATACCGATTGGATCACCGGTCTTTTCATCCTTCATATCCTGCATCTGATAAATCGGTTTACCCTCTTTGTCCAAAGAAGGCTTGCCATCAACTAGCACTGGCTGGGGAACGCCTTTGTCGTCCTTCACCACCTCCTGAGCTACCTGATACGTTACAGCTGTGCCGTTGGAAAGGTGATAGCCGACTGACCCCTGTGGATGTTGGGCGCGATACCCAAGGGCCATTACCGAGAAAACAAGTAGTGCCGAGATCTGGACGATGTTTATCACCACGTTAACCGCTGTGGTACCGGTTACGCCGCGGTAGGCAATGTAGGCTACGCCGAGGGAGAAAACGACACAGAACATCCACATGAACAACGGACTATTGTAGGTGGCGCTAAAGGTATCGGGAAAGAACTGGCTCATTAAAAAACTGGCCAAAAGCGCGGTTACACCAACCATAACCCCAGGATAGACCCAGTAATACAGGTGACTTGCCCATCCGGTAATGAATTTTGCGATACGGGCGAACTTGTAAGCGTGCGTCTTGGATAAGAAGGCCTGCTCAGCGTACAGATAGGAGGAGCCAGGACCCGGATAGAGCTTCGACAACTCTGCATAACTGTATGCCGTCGCAAGGCAGAGCAGGAGCGCAAAGAGAATACCGAACCACATGGCGCAACCCGCCATCGGCGCACCGTAAAGTGATTGCATCTGGAAGGTCAGCCAAAGAAATGCCCCTGGCGCAATTAGTGCCATAGCATTCATTGTCAGGCCGGTCACACCCAATGTTCCTCGAGTGACTGGTTGTGCGTTTGCCATAATTCTCTCCTTGTTTTAAAGCGTTACTCAATTAATTTATAAGATGCCCACCCGTTCCGCATCCAACATAAGGCCAAGATGCTTTTGGCTGGGCCTCAACTGGGCTCAGTTTGTCTTTCAAAAAATAAGCCATATCGTAATAATTTTATTACCCCTTGATTTTATGTGGTTTAAATTAATGTTAAGAAAGAGGCAACCTTTGAAATGTTTCATTTATGTCATTATTATTGTAAATAAGTGACAATTTTGCTGCCTGTGCAGAAGATGACATATATGTATTAGTCGGAATCGTTAATATCCAAACGAGAAAATAACCGGAAAATTTGACCGGCAATTGAGTCAAAATCAGGCCGATAATACATAATACTTTCATGTGGGTTTGATATGGGGCAGGAAAGGTTTGGAATAATAAGGAGGAAGAACGCTAGAACATGCTGCACTAAATAGGGTAGGCGATGGTTTGCCGGGAAAGAATATTAATGGTTGATACAAATATTCATGCTAAGCTGGTAACCACCTGAAAATATATATTATATTTATTCTGCATTATGATCAGATGCAAATTAGAACACCGAGAATATTTTTACACGAAAACGAAGAATGAAGCGTGACTCTCAATATTAAGACGATTTTGTCTGATCATCTGCCAGGCGGATAGCCCGGATCAGTGAAGTTACCTCATGATTCACGAAAATTTAGATTTTCATATTGCTCTGGGAAAAGGTTCGATTGTTGCTTGATATATTAAAGAAGCTGCGCTCTATAACCTTTTCTGTGATGGGAGCAACTAATGAAAGAAAATAAAATCAGCAGATAATCTACATCTGCCGAAGAGGCGCGTACAAAAAATAACTTAAAAATGAACAATTTCCGTATTTCCAGAAAAATGGTGAGCAGATGGAGAAACATGCAATTCCGTTGCGATAATGAGTTTCCCTCTTCGAAGGAAAGTGACTTAGCCTTTCGTTTAAGTCTGAACGGATGCCAATTATTATGGGTTTCTTGAAAATTTAATGCAGTAGTTCACGACAAGTTTATCAAGTTACTGATTTTGTGTAGATATGCATGATCTCTATCGTTTTCAGTGGGTGCTCGACAACCTAACCCTATAGAGACCAACCATAATCCGGCCCGGCTTTTTTGACCTGCAGGACCGACTGCACAAAATTGACAAAAACGGCGACCCGCTTGCCAAGATCAACGAGACGGTCAACTGGGACATGTTTCGTCCGGCGCTCGAAAGGCCCGGGACAAGGGTCGGCAGTCCACTGTTGGGCCGACAGGGTATGTGGATGCTAATTTTTAGAAAAACAAGTTGTTAACGGTGAGCCTTTTGCAAAATGAACGCGAGCCTCCTGTGTCATTTCGACCAACGGGAGAAATTTCCTGCTTCCAAGGGTGTGATTTCTCGCTACCGCTCGAAATAACAAGATAAAATATTTCGTTTTGTTCTTGACCCCCAAGGCACAAGAACGATTTTTATCATTTTGCAAGAGGCTCAACGGTGATAATAGAAATCCATTCTTAGAGATAATGAGGAATAAGATCATGGAAAACAAAAAAACCGTTGGCTTATGGGCAGGTTGGATGCTGGTGTACCTCGAAGGACGCGACTATGTTCTTCTCAGAACCAGCGGCGGCCGATGGGTTCACAATGCTGACATCCGTGCCATTAACGACATCGAGGCTTGTAAGCAAACCGAATGGTTGATTGCCACTGCTGACCAGGCGGAAGATTGACACAATTTTAAAAGCAGTTAGGGGGTGGCTCTTGGAATGATCCTCCACTCTGCCTTCCCGAAGGTCCAGTCTCAGCATCTTTCGCTGAAAGTATCTTCATCTCGCGTGCCACGATCTCAGTGGTGTAACGATCGTTTCCTGCCTGGTCTTTCCATTTCCGAGCCTGAAGCTTGCCCTCGATGTACACTCTTGATCCCTTCCGGAGGTACTCACCGCAGATTTCCGCCAACCGCTGCCAGGCGATTATCTTGTGCCATTCGGTCGACTCCTGCATCTGCCCGTCTTGCCCCTTCCACTTCTCTGTGGTGGCTACGGCGAATGAGGCCACCGGAGCACCTGATTGGGTATGACGGATTTCAGGATCAACCCCCAAGTTTCCTATAAGAATGACTTTGTTAATCATTTTGTCCCTTATATGTGTTGAATAGTTTCCTGCATGCTCATTTCCGCCAGTGTGTCTACCATCTCAGGGGAGAACCTGCCTCGCTTTCTAACCTTCCTAAAATTGTCCTTCAGATGTTAGGTCAACCAGTCCAAAGCTGGGAGCCTGATGTGCGGACTTAAAATGATCTACAAACCGAACGCGAAACTCTGAATCCATGAGCCCTACTTGAGGGGGTGCGCGTAGGGCCCCTTACCGTCCAAGCAGCTATCATGGACGCGTTGCTGCACTTGCGGGCCCCAAGAGGACGAAAAATTCGGATCGAAGTAGACCAGATCCACGGTTTCCCTTATCAGTTCCTTCGTTATTTCCGGAGTTCGTCCTGTCACCTGCAGCAGTTCCTCCTCGGCGACTTGAGGCGAAACGTCAATATCTCTCATCCGAGCCGCCGAGGTAAAGAGCTCCTCAACCTGACGGCACAAGGTTTCTTTACTATCTTCGGCAGGTTTATTCTCCACTTGCGGATTGCATTGGTACCAGATGGTCTCCGGTTCCCCCTCTCCTGGATCGCCTGGTTTATTGCACATCCCTAAATCCTTGAGCCTTAACACACCCTCCCGCATTTGATAGCAGGCAGCTTCGGCTTCCGACCCGACCGTCCCCCAACACCGACGGGTCAGTTCCTGGTCGTGATCGATCAGTTTATTGATTTCCGGGGTGATAACTTCGGGAGCCCTCTCTTCTCGCGGCACAACCGGCGGCGCTCGATCCAGCGCAGTTTCCTGTTCCATTTCTATCCCGGAGTTTTCTTGTTGTCCCAGAAGCTTTTTGGACTTCAGAAATAAAATACCGGCCTGAGAATCCTGATTGAACGAGAGGACTTTACTGGTGGTCTCGCCGACCCAATTGTACACTTCCTCGCCGTCTTGATCATACCTTTTGGTTTCGCCGAACTGGGAGAAGGCCTCCGCTCTCATTGTGGCAAGCTGTTCGATGCCTTGGAACAGGAATATGACACCCTGCAAGCGGCCCAGGGAGAAAGAGCAGTGGATTCCGGAGAGCACAGACCCGCCAAAGTGGAGATCTTCGTCCTGCAGGGAATAGAGGGATGAACCGTTAGGCTCGTTATCCTTGGTCAGAACCAGTCTTCTCGTCTTTTGGATTTCAGATAGGGTCGTTCCCCACTTCATCTCTTTGAAACCATCGATATCCGCCCGGACAGGAGACACCAACAGTAACGAGAGGAGCAAGGTGCAGCAGGTGATCAAAAAGTGAATACGCAGGTCTTTCATTCTGTCAGGATAATCTTCTATAGCAGGGCAATTCCGTTATGGAGCGCTGAGTGGATGAAATACGGGTATTAATACTGCAGCTGATAGGCTGTTGCCTGTTGCTGGTTCCGCACGAAATGTTCAAGGTACTTCTCGGCCAATTTCGGGTTATTCCAGATGACAAGAACGTTTTCCGAATTCTTGTTCGCTGCGGAGGCCGAATAATTGAAGCTACCAAGCTCGACGGTCTGTTTGTCCGCAATGATCACTTTGTCGTGGTGGATCTGATAAGCACTGATGGTCCTCACATCACATCCGACATTGACGAGAATGGATAGAGCAGCTCGTGATTTTGCGCCTTGGTTCCCTTTGTGATCGACAACGAGAGAAACGATTACCCCCTTCTTCTTTGCCTGAACGAGGGCTTTAACAACCGGTGTACTGGTAAAACTGTACGCCAGCATCTTGATTTCTGACTTGGCTGAGTCGATGACTTTCAATACCAGTTGCTCGCTTCCTTCGTTGGGAGAAAAGGCAACTTCGATTTCACCGGCCGGCGTAACGACGTAGGAACTCTCCGCTTTGGCACCTTGAGGGGCAAGCAGCAACAGGACGGAGATTCCAATGATGAAAAGTCTTCTCATACCGTACATTTGGAAACGTTGGGAAAAGGGACCTCGTAACCACCGATCTACTCGACTCGACTTTAAGGAAGGCCTGCTAGCGGATATATAAATCATGGCCACTACACCAGCGGGCTATTTAACCATATCAGTCAGCTTGGTTCCCGCCTTAAACTTGACGACCTTCTTGGCAGGGATGTTCATGGTTTCGCCAGTCTGAGGGTTGCGACCTTCACGTGCAGCTCGCTCCGATATCGAAAAAGTGCCAAACCCTAACAAGGTAACCTTGTAGCCGGCCGCCATCGCCTCTGTGATTGCCCCGAAAACACTGGCCAGCACCTGCTCGGCAGCCGCTTTACTCAATTCGCATTCTTTGGCCACTTTCTCAACCAACTCGCCTTTGTTCATATTCTCTCCTTTTTAATCCTTAGTTTTGAAGACATCTCATTATGAGGTAACAGAACCTTGTGAAACCCGTGTTCCACCGCCCTAAATTTTTTGATAAAGCAATCGACTTGATCTACGAATACGCCCAATCAACATAGGCATAACGAACATGGCAGCGAGAATAATCCACATGGTGATGTTGGGGTCTCGAATAATAGTATTGAGGCGTAGAGTGCAGATCGCGATAATGGCGAAATAAAACATATCGCCTACGATGGCGATAGTCCAACCGGTAAGGAACCCATGGCCTGCAGCGAGTGCTGAAGCGCGTCCTGTCATTGGATCAACACCAAAGGCAATCATGATGAGCCCTATCGGTCCAGCACCGGCTCCGCTAAAATGCGACGCACTACGAGCAGTTGCGGCTTTCAACATAGCGCTTATTCGAGGCAAAAATGTAATCTTTCCGCAAATAAATTTGATAAGGCGAAGAACAGGTTCAAAAGCAAAAGCCAGAATGATGTCCGAGACCAGGTAGAGCAGTGTTATGGCAGGCCAAGCCACGCCTTTTGTTTGAGCTAGCATAACACCAGCTGGCATTCCCCCTCCTACAGGAATGAGGAAAAGCTTCAGCACTGGCATCATATTCGCTGTTGACGGTATTGCGTTGAAAATCAAATCGATCATGGATTTCTAGTTGTTGTGATAACGCTTGTTACGTGCATTCTGCGCGGTGGATTCCGGATCTTCCAGGGCTGATCATAAGATACGAACCTTGTCACATTCCGGAACGTGACGTTCAGGACAGTCGAAGTGTATGGTTTATGGCATGGTAAACGATGGGCCGAATGGTTTGCAGCGCTGAGCGTGGGCTTATATATCCCTGTTGAGGCCTACAAGCTGTTTAGCCACGTCAGCATGCTAAGAATAGGAATATTGTCAGTAAACGTGCTTGTCGTGGCGCTGATGCTTTATGCACTGAAACGTTAAAACGAGTAGTCGGCGACAGTAATGTTTGACGATCCGTCGACATTCTTGCGTGGCCATTAGTCATTCCTATTGTTTCGTTTAACTGTCATAAACGGGCATCTTATCAGGAGTCTTGCAACATTTTACTGTGAATCTCGCGAGTCAATACTTCGATGCGCTGGCTTAACTGTTGGGAGAGCTCAGTTAATTTCGTATTTTGCTGAAGCAAATCTAACATTTGTTCCGAATGTTGTGCTGCCAGAGCCAAGCGCTGTTCATTTGCCTTGGCCAAGTCTTCCCGGTGCTGAGCGTCAGCGTCGGTATGAACCTTGTCTCTTTCGGCCTGCCGAGTCTGGGCAAGCAAGATAAGGGGTGCGGCATAAGCGGCCTGGAGGCTGAAGGCCATATCAGTAAGAGACAGGAGTGAAAAAACAAAAACCCCTTTGCCGTACTGAGAGAAATGTTTCGGCAAAGGGGTAAAGGAGACGCCCTCTGGGAAGGAGGTATAAAAATGTTAACTCAATTAATCGCACCAAGTAAAGATAAATCCCCTCGCTTCCAACTTAGCGGCCAATAATCTAAACATTCGTTTCGAGAATACCTCACCCTACCCTGCACTGAAAACTGAATTTCACCATTCCCGTCATCAGTTCAATTAATGCTGGAACGGTTAGTTATATTGGGGTTTTCATCAGAGAAGACTAAACGACGCAGAATTAATATTTGACGAGTCGACAAGTGAATGTTACTTTTTCCATATCTTTCACATTAAGGAGGAGGAGCGCCATGTTCGAAGGACTATTTCAGCCCATGCATATGATTATTATCCTAGGAATCGTGATGATTATCTGGGGCCCAGGAAAATTACCAGAACTCGGAGAAGGTCTTGGAAAGAGCATCAAGGCTTTTAAGAAGGTGATGAAAGACGAGCCTGTCACAACACCGGTAGAGCGCAAGAAAGAAGAGAAGACACAGCAGCTTTCCTGATCGACTGTTTACCTTGGTGCTAAAACTTCGTGAAGACTTTTTTTAAACAATTTTTTCGTATCAAAGATACTCCACATAAAATTGCAGCGGGTGCTGCTGCTGGAATTTTTCTAGGAGTCCTCCCTGGTCCAGGGCTTACGGCAAGTTTGTTGGTAGCATCAATTTTCAGGATTAATCGTTTGGCTGCAATAGCTGGTGCTTTAGAAACGAATCATTGGACTACGATTTTTATGTTTCCCTTAGCGGCAACTGCGGGGTGTTTTATGCTCGGAGGCAACCGCATAAGTCTTATTGATCAATTCAATCAAATTTACAGTCTCGGTTTTAAGCTTTTATTCAGCAAAGAAATTTTATTAGATATCATGTTGCCTCTGTCTGCCGGGTTTGTTGTAGTGTCTGGTGCAATAGCTCTATTTTGTTACATCCTTACTTTTTCTTTAATCAAAATTCACAGAAAAACGGTGGCTGTTTAGTCATTTCGTTACCGTTGACAGGGTAGTTGGAATAGCTGCATTACTATCCTTAGCTGAAATATTTCCAAATCATAATCGCCCGACCGTTATATTAACGGGTCAAAGGAAATGATAACAAACAGGCCACGAAGAATGACCTGCTTCATCTTAAAATTTCCTCCACCCTATACCCCCTTTCCTTGACATCTTCACCCCGATTACTCAAGCTGCCTGCTAAGTACTCATGACAACGAATGGTTTTAGTTCGGCAATTCAGCTGAATTCACGTCTTATTGCGAGCAAGTACTGCTCTCTGATTCTCAACCGTTACACTGCCTTTCTTTTTGGTTTGTATGCATACTCTCTAGCCGTCAATCTTCTAGGTGGCATGGGTGGAATGGTGCTTATTACTGAAGAAGGTAATTTGATCTTAGAAAAAGAGTATCTCGAACTAGCGCTGCTCTTTTATCTCTACTGCTACTTCAACCTTATTTTGCGGCCATCGCGGTGGCAGGCACTATTGGCAGCAGCACCTCTAGTCCTCGTTTATTTGGGGCAAGATATTTATTACATGATGTACTGCAGTGTTTTTCGGGTTGTTGAATTGGCGTCCATCTCAGAGTTGCTCACGGTCCTTTCGAGTAAACTAGTTGCGTTTCTAGCCGTTACTGTTTGTGTTCCTTTAGGGTGTTTTCTCTGGTCCATCAATTATCGAAAATTGTTTATCTTCGTTGCTGGACTGCTGCCACTGCTGCTATTGATTGGTATCGCTGAATTTTTTCCGATTATCTATGTTGCTTCTTTCAATAAAGCAGGAGGGGAAGTCATTCCTTGGGATGATGCGAGTAGCGTAGAAATTAATGGTAGATTTATGATGTTGCTCTATCGAGAGGCGGAGCGCAATATCTCGAAAACAAAAACTGCGATGTTTCGAGATCGTTCCCAATACGAACAAAAAGCTAAACGATTGGCCAGTTGGATACGCGCTAACAGTGGCAAACGTAATGTCCATCTTGTTGTCCTGGAGAGTTTTCTCGATCCCAACCTGCTGCGTAGCGCAAGCTACACTCAAAATCCGATTCATCCGAATTTTAAAAAGATTTTTGGTAGCAAAATGGGCCTGTCGGTGTCGCCTGTTGTTGGTGGAAGAACCTCACAGGCTGAGTTTGAGGTGTTGTGCGGTGTTCCCGCTTTTGAAGAATTAGTAGGTGTTGAATTTAATAGTTTCACCGGATCTCCCGTGTACTGCCTGCCGGGGATTCTCGAACTCGCTGGATACCACGCCATGGTTTCCAATGCCTACAATCCAAGCTTTTTTAATACTCCAAACGCTTATAAGGGTATTGGATTCAGTAAAATTTATTTCCCCAAAGAGTATGGGAGTGAAAGTAATACGTATATAACGACTGGTGATGCCTCCCGTGAGGGGGATTTTATGTTTGACGGGGATTTATTTTCACAAAATATTGAATTTATCAAGCCCCTTATTAAGGATAACAATGGCCCACCGCTCTTTAACTATTTACTGACTATTTACGGTCACGTGCCGCACCTCATCGATGAAAAGAAACGGCCTCTCTTGTTAAGGATGAATTCTTCTTTCAAAGATGTGCAGTTGGAAAGATCAGCAAACCAGTTTTTCTATCGGTCTCAGGCTGTGGCAGATTATATCAATCGTTTGCTCGAACTCGATGCAAAGAGCCTGATTATAATGGTTAGCGACCATGTTCCACCAGGGCAATTCGGCAAAACAAGTTATGAAAAACTGCGCTATCTTGATAAT